>Ga0247840_10004754_pt1 | contig 21135 bp, 22 predicted proteins | sample LaCruzMarch2015__FD_192404 | JGI IMG/M metagenome (GOLD analysis project Ga0247840, IMG submission 192404) | Freshwater microbial communities from meromictic Lake La Cruz, Castile-La Mancha, Spain - LaCruzMarch2015_17m | ecosystem: Environmental > Aquatic > Freshwater > Lake | place: Spain... | reverse complement strand
AAAAAGTTTAATTTTCTAATTATACTATTTATATTATTTACAATATACATTTTATTAACTAATAAATGTATTTAATTCTCGCTGGTTTTATATGTTCAAATAAACTAGTAAGAGAATTAATATTATTTTTCTCAACTATATTCATAATATTTTTAGCTGCTTCATTAGAAATATAAAAATCTTGTGAAAAAATCTTGTCAATTTCATTTTCATTAGTATAACAAAAAACTAATTTATCACTTATATTTGCGTGTTTAATAATAGACAAAGTATCGCATACTCTATCATATAATAAATTATCTTTTATTGATTGCAAAGCAATAATATTTTTATTATTAGAAACTGCATAATTTGCTAACTGAAGCAAATCAATAATAGAAACTTCTTCTACTTTTTTCATTTTTAAATTCTTAAAAGACATATCTACTAGCTTATCTCTTAATTCATTGTTTTGTTCTTTCATAAAAAAAATGATTTCAGTTTCTAAATTCAACTTGATAATACTTTGAAGTCTAGGAAATAATGAATAAATATGTAATATTTTTTGTTTTTCAGTTCTTATATATTCAATTCTTTTTTCCCATTCATTATTCTCTATAGATTTTTTGATAATATTCATACTCTCTTCTATATCATTCAAAGGAAGTCTTATAAAACATTTTTCATCTATAAATTTTTCTAGATTTGGACATCCCCAATAAAAACAAAGAGTTTCGCTTAATATACAATCTGTTATTTTTTCTGTAAAATAATTATCTATAGCTGTATTCTCTGCCATAAAATGATATTTATAATCAAATAATCCAGTCTCTCTATGATAATATTCAAGTTCACCTTTATAATTTTTATATTTTTCATCTTTACATTTACCATATATATCTACTTTCATATCACTATCATCTAATCTTTTTGCTAAATTCAATCTCATTATATGTCCAATGTTATCTCTTCTACTAGTAAGAATCATACTTATTGTATTACCTTTAGGTTTGTTATTAAATTTACTTACAACTAATTCATTAAAATTCTTTGATAAATGCCAATCTATATTATTTCTATGATATTTATGCAATCCATTGAAGACGAAATCTGAAGAATTAAACTTTGTAATAAACTCATTGTACCAAGGTGTAAATAACATATTTGGTTCCATATGAAATATTATACATTTACTACTTGGTATCTCTACATTTTTATTTTTGAAATTAGGTCTATTTATTATTACAAAAAAATCAATATCTGTATGTTCTTCGTCTACTATTGTAATATTTTCCCATTTATAATTATCTATACAATATCTGCTCCATAATTCTCTTAATTCTTTTGAATAAATCCAATCTCCTATTAAACATATGTTATAATTATTTTTTATTTTTTGGACTGTATTATCACGATATACATTATTACACAAATATTTATCTACTTTTACAGGAATTTCAGTCCTCATTATTATAGGTTTATTTATATCTCTATTTCCTATATAGACTAGTAAATTATTTTCATTATAATATGCAGTGCTAAGAACTGTAGTATAAATATTTCTTAAAAATACTAAAGGATTAACATTTAAATTCACATTATGAATATTTTTTTCTGAATCGTAATCATTTGTATCAGTTAAATTAATGCTGTATTCTTCGTTTGTATTAATAGTAAAAGATACCATAAAACTTATAGGTTTCCATATTTTTTCATATTCTTTGCTATATGCTACATATTTTACGTTATTATTGTTAAGTATATTATTTATTTGGTCTTCTGTATTATATTTAATTATATTACCTTGTTTATTAGTATCAAAATCACATAATATAATATGTTTCGGAATTTTGTTTGCAAACAAAATAAAGTCTTCGTCCTTTTTTGATACATGGAACAACATTTGAATATTTATAATTATATTCAAATGTTTAAATAAGTTGTTAAATATTACGAATCAATTCTTCAAAATTAGGTAAATGAATCTTATGTTTAATATATGATGCTAATTTGGCACATAATAGTTCATACAAAGGTTTTATATCTAAATAATTAGCTATCTCTAGCAGTTTTCTTAATAATTTTTTTTGTTCTACTTCTAGCAAAAAATTAATTTCCCATTCTTGAATATATGTTTTTAGTGTCAAATCTTTTATAGGTTTAGGAATTTTTGATGGCGTATTTTCTCTAGTACAAATGAACCATTTATATATATATTTAAAACATTCATTATCAATTTTAAGAGTAATTTCTTTACAATCTTTATCATTTTCTAAACAAGTCTTAAATAATTCGGAGTATAAAGCGCATGATTTTGAAAGTAAATATTCCTCTAAATCTATAATAATTTTAAATGGTTCTTCTAGAGATGTTGGTTCTTCTAGAGATGTTGGTTCTTCTAGAGATGTTGGTTCTTCTAGAGATGTTGGTTCTGTTTCTACATACATTTTGTTATATTTTTAATCTATATACTTTATTAAAAACTCATTTAATTATAATTAAATGACTTATGATATTTTATGTATAAGCGGCGCTGGTATAAAAATTATTAATATTTTAGGGTTATTACATTTTTATAATGAAAAAATAAAATTTTTACATAAAATTAAAATATTTAGCGGAACATCTGCAGGTTCTATTATATGTTGTCTATTAATATTAGGTTATTCTCCGATTGATATTTTGATATATTTTTGTAAAAATGAAGTTAATGATTTATTTCATAATATAAGTACAGATAATAAAAACTTTGGTTTGTTTAATATAGAACCAATAAAACTTTATTTTGAAAATATGATCATAAATAAAATTGGATTTGTTCCTACAATGGAACAATTTTATACTTTAAATAATAAACATTTCATATGCTGTTCTTATAACTTAAGTAAGGATGAAAAAATTTATTTTGATTATTTAAAAACACCTGAAATTAAAGTTTCTGATGCTGTAATAGCATCTTGTTTGATTCCTTTAGTTTTTACTAAATTTGAAATAAATCAAGAAATGTTTATAGATGGTGCTTTTTTTGATGTTTTCCCTTTAGAATATACTATAAATCAAACAAATATATTTGATAAAGTTTTAGGTATTTTAGTGATTAATAAAAGTGAGATTGAAAATACAACTGATTATATACTTAAAATAGTATCTACTATATCTAATACAAATATTAATAAAGATTTTATTAATAAACTTGAAAATGATGATAAATTAGATTTAATTCGTATTCAATCAGAAATGAATCAATTATATTTTTATCAAACAAAAAAAAATAGAATTGATGAATTCTGTAAATCTTATGAAATTTTAAATGAATTTTTAAAAAATAAAAAGAAAAAAATTAAACAAGATTAGTTATTTTTATCCCATATATAACTAAAATCATCAACTTGATCTATTATTGTTTTTACTGGTCCTAATGTTATACATTTTTTTTGTCTTGTTATATCAATAACCCAATCTATTGGTAATTCTTTTACTGATTCGTAAATATGAACTATAAATTCTATTATTTCTCTTCTTACAAAAAGAGCATGAGATAAATGTGTATTCATTATATAATTTATATGACTTGTAATTTGTGTCATTTTTTTGAATCCTGTGTTATGATATCCAAACCATAATGTATCCCAATTAAAATTAAAATTTTTTATATGTTTCATAAATTCATATAATTCTTCTTTACAGGATGATTTGAATCCGCAATCATCTTCTAAAATGAAAAAATGTGTACATTTATAATTTTTTAAAAGATATTTATATAAATTGTAATGACTAAGAGAGCAAGCTGTTGCTCCCATATTTAATATATTATTTACTTTTACAAAAGCATCTGTAATATCATTTTTATCTGTTGCATCCCAGTAATTAAAATTTAATTCAATTTCTTTTGCCCATTTCGTAAAATTTTCTCGTCTCTCAGTACATCTATTAAGACTTATACAATATGCTTTCCAATTATTTTCACCTACTAATTCATCTAAAATTTTATTCATTTTATTATAAAAAACAACCCTTTAAATAATTATCTTTTATAAAGGTTTTAAATATAATTTTGATATTTAAAATGAATTATATTATTGATGATAATACTAAATATTTTAGTGAATTTATTCAATGTATTAAATTTTTACAAAATAAAATTCCTATTCAATTTCAACATTGTAATGAATCAAATCTTATATTTCAAACTGAACAATTAACTAGAAAAATTTTATTTGATATAATTATTAAATATTCTTATAAAAATATTATATTAGATTATTCAATGTATAATATTCATCTCTTAAAAAAAATAAATAATAATTCAAAAACTATTATTTGTCCTATTTTCTTCACTGATAATATGTTTTTTAATATAAATATAAAAAAATATGATATTGTTTTTATAGGTCATTTATCTGATAGAAGACAAAATATTTTAAATGAATTACTTAAACATGGCTATACTATATTAATAATACAAAATGAATATGATTTCTATAAAAAATACGACTTAATTTGTTCTTCTAAAATTTTAGTAAATATTCATGCTTATGATGATTATAGAGTATATGAGTTTGCAAGATGTTCTATTCCTATTTACAATAAAGTTATTGTTATTTCAGAAGAATGCGAAGGTATTTCAGAAGAATTGAAAAATCCTATTAATAAATTTGTTATTGAACATTCGATTATTGTAGATTATGAAAATATAGTACAAAAATGTATGAATGCGCTTGTTAATTATAGAGAACCTACAATTGATTATAACAATTTAAGAATGATTACTAATACAGAAATATTAAGGATAAATGCAGAATTAAAAGAATATGAATAATAAATTTTTCATAACACTAAATATAAATTAAATAATGAAACAGTAAGAATTATTTAAGTTAAATTATTCAATTTAAAAATCTATATAAATAATAAATGAAAGATTATTTATTATTTACATCTGCTTTGATTTATTAAATAATAATTATAATAATTGGAATTCTCATGAAAATAATAACTTTGACATATACTCTGTTTTTTACGGAAATAATAAAATTTTAAAAGATCTTTTAAAAGAAAAATCTAATTATTTTTTAAGTAGAAATGGTTCTAAATTTCAAAATCTAGTTTATGCTTATAAATTAAATAAAGAGATTTTTAAAAAATATAAATTTATTTTTGTTATTGATAATGACATTGAAATTAACACTTTAGAAATTAATTTTATGTTTAATTTAGCAAAAATATATAATTTTGATATTATTCAACCTTCTTTAACTAACAGCAATTCTTGTAGAATAGATCATTGGCTTATGGTACACAATCCTTTCCTATTTGCTTCTAAAGTTTCATTTATAGAAGTAAATATGCATTTATTTAAGAGTGATTTATTATGTTCGTTCTTAGAATATTTAATAGACTTGAACAAACCAATATTAGCTGGTTTTGGAATGGATCATTTATATTTAAATTTCAGTAATAATATTTATAAACCTGAAATAAAAAAAATATATTCTATAATTCATGGTATTAATGTTATAAATCCAAAAAATGAAATTAGAGAAATAGATTTATATGAACCTTTACATTCAAGAATAAATCATTTTGAAACATTAAAAAATGAACTTAATTTACAAAATATTAAAAATGTAGAATATGAACATGCTTATGATTGTTTACCTGAATTATTGAATGATTATAATATAATACTAAAATATAAAGATGATAATTATAAAATTCCTAAAGAATTTATACTTAAAAAACCAAATAATTGGATTCATCTAAAATTTTTTGAAAAAATAAAATACTACGCGACAGTATTAAACGAACATTATGCAAAATATGTTGACAAGCTTGAAGTTAAAAAAATAATTACAAAATTAGGATATATTAAAACTGCTAATATTATAAAATATATGGATAGTTTTGATGATTTGACTGTGCAAGATATTCAGACAGATTGTATTATAAAAACTACACATGCTTCCGGTTGGAATATAGTTGTCAATAGCACTAATAGGCATAATTTACATCTTATTATTAAAAAGTTAAAATCTTTTAATAGAAAATTTATTCATATACATGAAAAACAATATTCTTATATAAAACCGAGGTTTTATATTGAAGAAATAATAGACGATAAGTATTATGGTAAAAATGGAAATGCTATAGTATATATGATAAGATGTATTTACGGTAAAGCTATATGCATAAATATTAAACTTGATGGAAAACAAAATTATTATTATATAGATTGGACACCTTTTTTTATAAAAGAACTTCAGGATTTTGAAAAACCTAAAAATTTAGATTTGATTATAAAAACAGCTGAAAAATTATCCTCTAATTTTGAATTTGTTAGAATAGATTTTCATATTGATAAAAATGATGATATTTATTTTAGCGAATTTACATTTACTCCAAATTCTGGAGAAAAAGTTTTCTCAGATGATTTAGAATTAGAATTAGGTAAAAATTGGATTTAATTTTTCTTACATATAAAATATATTAGCTTCCAATCAAAATAATATTTATTATCTTTTTTATATGGTTTCAATACTTCATTAAGTTCTTTCTGTAATTCTATATATGTAATCTCTAAATAAAATAATTCTTTTATATAAATTAACATTTCACTATAATTATTAAACCACCAAGTATATTCTTTAATTTTTAGTTCTCTATTAAATCCTTCTATTAAACTCTCTTCCGTAAAAAAATTTCCTTTATGACCAAATGGATTATATTTATTTACTATTTTATTTAACCATATGTCTTGAACACTATCTTTTATTACATCTGCTACTATAAATTTACCTTTATCTTTTAGTATTCTCTTACATTCTTTGTATAACTCTATTCTTTCATCATTAGTAAAATGATGCAATACAGCAAGTATTATTATTTTATCTATAGATTTGTCTAAAAATGGTAACTTATTATGTTTTGTATAAGGTATATTACATAATTTTGAAAATTCTTCACTAAAATCTATTGGAATATATCTTATGTTTTTAGAAAAATATTTATTTATATTTAAACCTCCTCCCCCTAAATTCAATACAATATCTTCTTCTTCTAAATAAAGCTCTTCTATTACACTTTTAAATTCATATTCCATGCAATGTTCATACCTATTTACAGCATTTAAAAAACTTTTAGTCCTTTTTTCAAAACTATGTTTATATTCCATTTTGTTTAAAGATTTTAATTTTAAATATATCCATTAATTTTTAATTTATTATTATCATTAATATAAAATGTATAATAAATGCAAAAACTTGTCATGTAGCGTGGGGTCATAGAAATGAAAATCATCCTGAACAAAAATTATAGAAATACCTGTATTCTTTATAAGCTTCTCCCTTTTTTAAACCCAAACGAGCCATTTAATGGTATAATAAATAAATAATACATACTTGTCTGGATGCCTTCAACCAAACGAATATATTTTATTTGTAAAACAAAATTTAATGTTAAATTTAAGTTGGGTAATTAATAAAATTATTAATTCAATCAAAATTCCAAAAAGAATCATAAATCCAAAGGAAATTATAATAAATTTATTATTGAAATTTAAATATTGTATATTATGAAAATATTGTCTAATTAAGAATAAATACAGAATTAAAAGAATATGAATAATAAATAAATGTTAGAAAAAAGAGATTTTAAAGTTTTTCATAATACTAAATATAAAATTAATAATGTGAGTTTATGTAAATCTCTTAAAATAATAAGAAAAGATAGAAAACTTTATAAAATTATTATTAATGGAGTATATATATCTCCTTCTTCTATTTATGATAATTATATTGTTTTTGATTTTTCTATATTGAGAGAAAAATATAGAGAATTGATTCCTATAAATGAAAAAGATAATGATTTTATTGCTCTTGAAACTACATTTTCTTTTAATTCTTTACAAGCTCAACATCATTATAAATATCTTAATAAAACTTCTCTTAACAATTCAATTTTTATAAATTCTGATTTAGAAATTTATATTTCTCCTGTAAATTTCTTACCTCAATTTATAGAATTAGAAGAAGAATATTATGTTTCTGATATTCATATTGAAAAAATTGAAAATGAAAAAATTGAAACAGTAGTACCTAAATCTATGGAAGATTTGCATTAATTATTTATAATATTTATATTATAAATGAGTAAGAGTTTTCGTTAATTTGTCTATATTTGATATCCTTTTTCATTTAACTTTTTAATTACATTATCAAAATCTAGGTTTTGTATTTTTTCATTTTCTAATATTAAATCGTATTTTGTTATTACAGAATCGTTCAATTCATATAATCCTAAAGAAAAATGTTTTTCATTTTTATTGAATTCTCCTATTGAATAATAGTTTAACAAAAAAGGTATTTTATATACTGTATTATAACCTATTTTTTTAGATATTTTTATTAATAATACCCCTTTATTTTCTACTTCTTTAATTTTTTCTAATTCATTATTAAACTTCTTATATTCTTCCGTATTTTTTATATTTTTTTCATCTACTGGAAAATTTACATTTAAAATTATAGGACTGAACTCAGCTACTAAATCTTTATCTTTATATTTGTTAACTATTTCAAGATCTAGAAGAGCATCATCATTTGTATTAAATATTAAAAATCTTGAAGGTCCTTTTTCTATTTGCATAAATCCTCTTCCACAATTATATTGATAAGATGTTAACTCTTTAATTACAGAAGAACTTATGTCTTTCAAATTCGAACAATCAAGTAAAAAATAATTTTCAATAAAAATCTTATTCAAATTAGTTATTATTGTTTTTACAAAGTCTCCAATATTACCTATTAAAAACGCAATATTATAAATTATATATTCAAAAATATTGTGGATTAGTTCTAAAAACTTTCTTTCATATATAATTTTTTTATCTATAATAGGTTCAAAATTTTCTAACTCAAAAATTGGTTTTAAAAATTCAGATTTTTGTTCTTTTATATTTTTTTTTAAATATATATAATCCTTTTCACTAAGATTTTTATTTAAGTTTTCTAAATTTTGATAGAATGATTCCTTATCATCCTTTACATTATAAGACATAATTGCGGTCTTAAATATTTGTAAATTTAATAGAAATTGTCTCGACATTTATTATTATATAATAATTTAATTATATTTATAAATATAATTAAATTTTTCATATTATTTTGAGGATGCGATGATACTTTGATTATTATATTGAAGAAGAATATGTAGATATAAACAAAAAGTGGAGGAATATAAGAAATGAAAATTCTCTTTTACAATATACCAGTAAGTATCTATAAATATAATTGATTTTTATGAGAACTTAAGTCTTAATGATATTTATCAATTTCAATGACGCAGTCTTCACCATTTTGAGAGTTGACGTTTTTGCGGTAAGATGCATGATTTAAAATTAATGTATGAATATTTAATAAATATGAGTATATGAGTTTTTAAATTAATATAGATTACTTACATTCTACATAAAGGACATTTTCTTAAATTTTTTTCATTTTCATATTTTTCATCATAATAATCATTTATTAAATCTAATGTTTGAATATATGTTTTAATTAATGGATAATCTGTATCCCATTTTGGATCATCAGGGGTTTCTGCATATTCTTCTTCTATATTTTCAGAGTAAGGAAATGTAGGATATTCTTCTCTTTCTTCTCCATAACGACATCTTTTAAAACAATCAACGCAAGTAAAATGATTACAATTAATTTGTTTAACTCCTATTTTATGTTCAAGACATATAGGACATTCTATGATATCTTTACAAAAAGATAATTTGCCCGAACCAATTGTTGAACAACCAGTACATAAGTCTTCTTTATGGCAATAATATAACCACTGAGGATTTAATGATTTGCATACTAAATAATTTGGACATTTTATAGGTTCACAATTGTAGTTACATTTTACTTCTATATCTTTTTCATAATTATTTTCAGAGTCTGATTGTCTAAGACAAATACCAGAACCGTCGCACTCTGGCATTTTTAATTATACTAATTCTATTGTACTAAATATTTTTAAAAAATCATTTTATTTTTTATATAATAATGCTAGAGTGATAAAACTTGGTCAGAGTCTGATGTTGATGATTTTAAATTTAATCTAGAACGCAATAAAGAAGTTCTACAAAAACTAAGAATGCCTTATTATACATGTGTTATAGTCTATGTTAAAAATAAAAATATACTGATATCAAAAAGACGGTGTATGTTGTTCTCATTTATTTTCTGATATAGACTCTCTTGTTTAAAAAATAAATAGTTATTTGACATAGCATATTTTAATACAAAAAAATTTGTATTATGTTTCTATATATAACTGAAATCTTTATTACACGAACCAACTAGTTTATATAATTTTGTTTTATATAAACTCTTCATTAAATGTAACAATTTTTGTTATAATTATTAATAACAAAAATGGGAATATTTAATAATGATTTTATAATAGAAAATTAAAATTCAAAATTTTATAAATTAGTAATTATTTTAAGTGCTTCTTCTTTAATAAAATCATCTTCTAAATCTAAAATATCTATTAATTTGTAATTAATATCAATAATTTTTTTTACAATCTCATTTGAAGTTAAGAATGAAATATTTTTATTTTTATGGTAAATCGATAATTTATTATCATCAACCATAAAAGGAATACCTTTTTTAATCATTCTTTTTATAGATGCTAAACAGTCTTCTTTTTCAAAATCTTTAATAAATTTATTAATTTTTGTTTCTTTTATATAACATACACAATTTAAACAAAAATCATAAATTTTATCATTTTCTGTAATTACTTGATTATTATTATCAATTTCTTCACAGCATATAATACATTCCATTTTAATATATCAAAATAAATCATTATCAAATAAATCAAATAAATCAATTAATTCTTTATATTTATGAGTTATTGTTTCGCCTTGATATTTAAAATTTTAATATGAAACAGTAAATTGTTAAATTTAAGTATTTTTTAATATTTAAAAATACTTAATATATTACAAATGTCTCAAACTTTTGATAAAAATAGAGAAATAATATCAAACAATTTTATAGAAAAAGTTTCTAAAGGTTATTTTTTATTACTTCAGTCTTTAATAGAACTACCTAAGTTTATAGAATTTTTTAATTCTCAATCAGGAACAATATATGATACTTCTCAAAAATCTAATGAATTAATACAAAGTTTAAATTATAATATGAATCAATGTTTTCCAGGATTTGATTTTTTAAACACTGATTTCATTAAAAACGAACAATACGAAAATTCTAACTATACAAAAAAAATATATGCGTTTCTATTATCAGATGATTTACAATTGATTTCATCCCTTACAATTCACTTATTTAGTAATTCTTTTATAGGACAAAGTAATAAATATTATATAAAAATTTACAATGTTTGTGTCGCTCAAAATCAAAGTGGTACAAAAATATTAATGAATCATGTTCTCACAAAAATAAAACCCATAGCGGAAACCATCTGGTTGGATGTTGTAGTAACTAATGAAAAAGCATATAATTTATATCTTGATCTTGGGTTTGAGTTTGTATTTAGTAATAAGTCAAATACTTTTGGAATGATTTATAATAAAAATAATCCTATAATTAGTTCAAGAGACAATCTTGTTTTACAAAAACAAAGACGCGATATTATAACTGATATGCGGAATTATAAAATTTATAATAATTACATAAATAAAATTGGTGATTTGTTAGTGCCTGCAATTATATCGCCAAATTTTTATAATTTTGAAGAAGAGAAAAAAGAAGAAGAGAAAAAAGAAGAAGAGAAAAAAGAAGAAGAGAAAAAAGAAGAAGAGAAAAAAGAAGAAGAGAAAAAAGAAGACATTATAAAAAAGTTCATTTTTAATATTTATTATTTTTTAAATCCAACTATAAAAAAATATACGGATGAAATGAATATAGAAGGGTATAGAAAAACACAAAAAACACGACAACCTTTATTAATATTCAAAAAAAATAAAAAATCTATTTATTTATTTATAAATTCCCTTGTAAACAATACAGATAAATTTAATAATGAAATATCTTTTAATTACTATAATAAACTTTACAATTTATTACATAATTGTTCTAACATTGATTTAAATGATATAAAAATACTTTTAAAAACACAATTTCCTATAGAGAGTTTAGTAAAAATAAGAGATGAAATATCTGGAACTTATGTAGAACAAAAACTAAAATTAAATTTGTTTTCAGTTATATTTGAGGATGAAATTAAAACATATTCATATAAATATATTGAATATCCTATAAATGGAGATATATATAATATTAATATAAACCGTAGTGAATCTATTAAAGAAATAGACTTATATGTTAAATATGCCTTAAGTAAAGGGGTTAAAAAAATTTGTGTAAAAATAAATAATAGTATCCCAATAAACTTAATAGAACTATATTTTACTTTTAATTTATTACCTTCATATAGTGCTTGTCCTTATAAAGAAAATATATTTGTATATAATTATAAAAGATTTAATAATATAAACAATACATACTGGGAACTTGATAGTTTTAACTTTAATAATTTGTATGTAGAACCTACCAAAAATATAAATCAACAACCAATATCAAAAGAAGTTTTAGAGAAAATATCAGGTTGCGGTATATCAAATACGATGGAAGAATATTATACAGAATATTTAAATTATCTAAATTTTTCTACATATAAAAACAAATTTAAGGTATTTTTACCAAATGGTGATTCTATATTTTTTTCATTTTTAGGATACATAATTTCACAGTGCAATGAAACACTACTTACAGATATATTAAAATATTTTGGAATTACTGAAAATAATCAAACGGATTTTTATAAAATTATACAAACTATTCCTTTTATGACATTAAATTATTTTGATTCTAATATAATTAAACCAGGCTTAATAAATAATATAAACATTTTATCTTATACAAGAATTGTAAATTTCATGTCTTCAAACTCGCATGGTTCTATGGTATTTAATGATATTAAATCTCTTAAAAAAGGGCAAAAACTTATCATGTTTACAAAACCAAATACACTATTCTATATGAATAATATAAACTACAATTTTATTAGTTTGATTTTTGATTATAATAATATTCAAAGACTTTTTGACTGTATTGACCTTTTAAATAATGATAATATACATTTGAGCACTTATTTTGAACAATATAGAGATATTATTTCCATTCTTATGTGTAATAATTCAATACCTGATAATGATGTTATAATTTACACTGATAAATATAATGAACATATTTTAGAATATAATCAGGAAATAGTTTCTTGGGTAAATTTCCCATTTCCATCTCATCAACATTATATGGGAAATTTTATTAAAATTTCTCCTAATAAAATTTTATTAAATCCCTCTTTAATAGATCGTAATAAAATAAATACAATCTTCTCCTTACATGGTTTATTTGTTAATTTTAATAGTGATAATAATAATATAGATAATACTGTTACATATTTTGAAATTAGTGATGATCTTACTACATATACTGTAACTTTAAGTTCAAATGTTCCATTAGATGCTACAGATGTAATCATTGGAAATTTACATTATCAATATCGTACTCCATCTATAGATGAATTTTATAGAAAAATTTTAAGAAATTTTAATTGTTCTATAGATTATGTATTAGATTTTTTAATTAAAGAAGATAATAGAATGTTATTAATTCAACCAAATTACTCAAATAATTTTAATACAAATAAGGAAACATATATTAATTTCTCAGCTATTATAACAAATTTATTATTATCTTCTGTTGAATTTATGGATAATTCGCTAATGGATAATCTTTCCATTAAAATGTTAGCAGAATATATTGTATATAATAAATTACTTCTTTTAAAAAATGATGTTAATACTGTTCCTTTATCTATACGAACAAATGAAAATATAGATATTACAGATTTTTCAAAATCAAATACTCCAAATATATATATTAAAGAATACTCTACACAAAATAAACAAATTTATCTTAGTTATCTTTTAGATAAAGGTTTAAAACACAATTCATTCATTTGCTGTAGAGGCGTTGAAAATTATCAAGGTGTCATAAATGTTGTCCCTTTACCAGGAGAAATAAGATTAAGAGACCTTCTAACAAAAAAGTTAATACATACATTATTTTAGACATTTATTTTAACTTTGTGTAAAATATCATAATTATAACTACTAGATAAAATGTTCCACTTCCAAAATGTTTGGTTTTATGTATCCAATTGGAATTAGGGCAAAATTTTTTTGACATATTCATAAATGGTTCCTCTTGGTGTTTTTCCTCTTTTATTTTTTGTTGACATCCAAAATGAACTGTCATTAATACTAAAAGTACTCCTAAAATAATGCTATTAATAATAGCCATCTTTTTATCTTTTATATACATACAGTATAATAAAATTAGGATCTTACAAATATCTGAATAGTGATCAAAATAGTCTCCAAACTTACTTGTCATATTATATTTTCTTGCATAATGCCCGTCCACACAGTCTAAATAGTAGGATATTATAAAACATAATATACTTAAAGAAAAATTATTTTTGCAGTAAAAATATGACCCTATTAGTGCAAATACAAGAGAAATAAATGTGATTTGATTAGGAGTCATATTTAACTTTCTAAAAAAAGGCATACTATACTCTGTAAAGTCTAGTAAATGATTATCTATAAAATTTTCATGATTTCGACTTATCTTTCTCATTATTATTATTTAAATAATAATAATAATTTTGTTTATTTTTATATTCTATTTTATAAATACATCATTTGAATTGAAATTGGTATTTCATCCTCGTTCTTAATTATTTGTTTTACTAATTCTTTATTAACTGTAAAGGGTAATTTAATTTTATCAAAAATATTATATTTACCTTTTTTTATATATCTAGCTACATTAATCTGAAGAATTATACTTTCAATACTTTTTTTTATACTTCTAACACCCTTTTCATTTTTATTCATATTTATAATATATCTTAACGCGTCTTCTTCAAATAATATTTCAGTATTTTTAAACCCTATATTTTTTGAAATTTCGGGAATTAAATATTTACTACTAATAACTATTTTATCTTCAATTGAAGGTTCTTTTACTTTAATAATATGAAGTCTGTCTCTTAAAATAGGATTTATTTTATCGATATTATTAAACGAGAAAATAAATATGACTTTAGATAAATCAATATTTATTCCTGTAAAATATTTATCTTCAAAACAATTATTTTGTACAGGATCTGTTATATGTACTAGCATATTTTGGATTTCCGTACCGTCATTCGTTTCTGATATTTTATCAAGTTCATCCATAAAAATAATAGGATTCATTATACCTGTTTCAATTAAGCTTTGAACTATAATTCCTGGTCTAGAACCACTATATGTAAAATCGAAACCTAAAAAATGATTGCTATCTGAAATACCTCCCATTGAAATACTACGAATAGGTCTATTTAGAATATCTGATACTCCTCTCTTTATTATTGAAGTTTTTCCTATACCTGGACTTCCTTGTAATGCAATTATTCTAGGTGTTCCTTTCTCTATAGATATAAATTGCGCAATATAATTTATAATTTCCTGTTTTACATTTTCCAATCCATATACACTTTGTTCAAGTTTTTCAATAGATTCGTTAAAAAAACTATCTATCTCTTTTTCGTTTGTTTTATCAATTGACAGTTTTGTATATTTATCAAAAGGTATTTTTATTAAAGTCTCTAACCATTGTCTATCTTTTTTTTCACTAGTATCCATGAGTGAAACTTTGTCAAGTAAATTATTTTTTAAGTCAATATCTATATTTAATTTCTTTATATATTCGTAATATTTATTATTACATTTTGCTTTATTTGTAAAAGAATTATTTGAATTGCTTCCAAAAGATATTATAATATCAGGTAAGTCCTTAAAATCCTCATCTTCATCTTGATATTCATCTTCATCATTATCATCTTCATCTTCCTCCTCATCATTATCATCTTCATCTTCATCATCTTCATCCTCATCATCATTATCATCATCCTCGTCATCTTCATCTTCATCTTCATCTTCATCTTCATCTTCATCTTCATCTTCATCATCTTGTTCAATACTTTTTATTTTTGTTTGAATATTTTTTTTAATAACTTGATTCATATATTTCCTCGCTAAATTTCTAATTTCTTGTTCGTCTTTTTTTTCATTTTCATAATATTCAATTAAATAATTTGATGTATGATTATCATCATCTTCTATATTATGAGTATTACTTTTTTCTGATTGTAAATAAAGTTTTTTAGATTGAGATCTAGTAATCATTTTTTATAATTAGAAATAATAAATTAATAAAATAATCATTTAAATAATTTAATATTTTTAAATTATTTATAATAAATGAGTTTCAATATAAATAATTTGATGTATTCGACAAATGGCCTAATTTTTCTGCCAATAAAGTTATTATAAATGATCTTACAGCCAATAGTATTACAATACCTTATTCAGGAGCATATATTCCAGCGTCTTATGATGCCTTTAATAGACTTAGAGTTTCATCTCCTTTTACATTATTTGATAGTAGTTTTTTATATGAAGACAATGGTAAATTTGATACAAGTATTTCAAATGGAGGAACAATAGTATTTAATGATAATTCTAGTTCAATGAACATGAATGTAAATACATTGAACGGTAGTTCTGTAATAAGACAATCTTATAGAATACTTCCATATCAGCCAGGAAAGTCTTTATTAATATTTTGTTCTTTTGTAATGAATTCTGGTAAAGAAAATTTAATACAAAGAGTAGGATATTACGATGAAAATAATGGTATTTATATAGAACAGGAAGGAACAACTGTTTATATGGTAATAAGAAGTAAAGTATCTGGTATAATAACAGAAAATAAAGTACCTCAATCTGAATGGAATTGTGATAAATTAGATGGAAATGGATATTCAAAATATATATTAGATATAAGTAAATCACAAATATTTTATACAGATATAGAATGGCTTGGAGTAGGAACTGTAAAGGTTGGATTTATTATTAATGGAAATATTATTATATGTCATATGTTTAATCATGCGAATATAATAAATTCTACATATATGACTACAGCGTGTTTACCAATAAGATATGAAATAAGAAATACAGGAATTGTTAGTTCAAATTCAACGCTAAAACAAATATGTTCATCTGTTATAAGTGAAGGAGGATATGAATCTTATAGTCGATTTTATAATTATACATTAGGATTATCACCTAAAACATTAACAACTAATAACACAATATATCCAATAATAAGTATTAGATTGAGAGCTGATAAACCTAACGCAATAGTATTACCTTCTGAACTTGATATATTAGTTACAAATAATAATACAGTACAATATTTATTATTATTAAATCCAATATTAACATCATCATCTTTTACAAATTATACAGATAATGTTCAAACAGATACAAGTTCAACCGGATTAACAGGAGGAACAATAGTGAAAGCAGGATATATTATAAGTACAACACAATCAAAAGGGTCAGATACAATAAATAACATAAATCAATTTAATTTACAAATAGGCAGATTTATAAATGGAAATAGTGATATAATAACATTAGCAGCAAGAGGAATAAGTAATGGCGCTACAGTATTAGCAGACATTGGATGGTACGAGATAAACTAAATTAAAAAAGTTTTTTCTTGTTCATCATTTTTTTCAATATTATTTAAAATATTATTCATATCATTTTCAAATTGAAATAAATGAATAAATTTTTCTTTTAATTCTGTTATTTTTGCTTGTATGCATTCAATAAGAATGTCAATATTACAAGCAAACATTTTATCATCTTTATAAGTTTTTTGAATATTTTTAAGACCATATGTAGCTTTTATTAAATCAAGAATAATATTAGAGCAAAATATTTGTTCAGATTTTCTATCACTATTACAAAAACTTTGAACAATTTCGAAAGATCTTTCAATAGTGCTAGTTAAAAAAATGATAGTATTATTTCTTCCCTCTCCGTATAACATTCTTTTAATAGGTGTAAAAAAATTACATTGTTCAATTTTAAGATTTTTCACATCTATTTTCTCACCATTTTGAAAAGTTCCAATAAATTTTAATTTAGTAATAGTTTCTCTGTTTTTTTCAATATTAATATTTTGTTTATCATTATTAATAATATAAGAAATTGCATGCATTATTCCATACATTTATTATTTAAATATTTTTTCTTTAATTCTATTAAAATAAAAATGGATTATCTCTTTACAGATATTAATATAGGAACTATTAACGAATTAAGAATGAATATTCTATTAACAGGAACAGGCGACGATATACATAGTATTTACAGTCAAATACCTAATAAAAAAATATCTGTGATAGATAGAACTAGTCCACCTTTAACATATTTTTCGAAAAATAAAAATATAAAAACAGACTCAAAAATATTGTCAAAATAGTTAACATATTTTTATAATAATTATTCTTTACATATTTACTTATAAAAGATGAATAAATATTAGAATTAAATATAACGAATAATATAGAAACAATTAAAGCTGAAATAAAAATGTGCTTATTTTTATTAAATTTTCCAGTAATAGTATTAGTTTCAATATATTGTCCAAATATATTTGATACAATGTCTAAATCTTTTATTTCAGGGTCATCATTTATAATGTCTAAATCTTTTATTTTATCACCTCTCATTTATAAATAAAAAAGAAAAGTTTAAATTTTTTAAGATTAAACATTTATTTTTTATTTATAAATGAGTGATGAAGAATATGATGTTAATAATTTTTTATCATTTTGTAAAACAAAAAATATAATATGTTCTCATCTTTTTGTATATGAAAAAAGAGTATTATTTATGATTCTTGAAATTGAAACTACTAATTTATTAGTATATGTTCAATCTAAATTTCCAATATATGTTAAAGAAGGAATTACAATACCAATCACATATATAAAAAATGAGGACGAATATACAAAGACAGAATTATTTTATAAAGTTAAAAAATCGTTTGAGGCCAATAAACAACATTTCAAATCAAATTGTATAAAAATTGCTTTTATCCAAAATAATTCTATATGTATTTTAAATAGACATAATGAAATTGAAACATTTTCTTTTGAAACGACAGTTGTTTATAATAATATATTATGGTTAATAGATATGGAGAATTTTTATGTAAAAATTGACTCTCTTTTTTCTGAATTGAAAAATATATCATCTCAGTTAACATACACTCTTAAAACTAATATAGAAGCAAAGAGAATAAATGTCTTAAATTATTTAAAACAAAAAATTAAAGAACTAGAATCTTTTAATACAAATAATTTTGTTGCTTTTGAAAGGAGATTAGATGTAATAAATAAATCATTAGAAAAAATAAAAAATAATTCTAATAAAACAAATATTATTAAAGAATGTAGAGATTTAAATAATTCATTAGAAAATGAATTTATAATAGAATTATTTAAATTAGATTTATTTATAAATAATGTAAATGAAATAGAAAATTAAAGAATAATTTACATTATTAATATGTCTATTAATATTATACTCGCTGATTTAAATAATAGGTTTTTATACTATAAATGGAATAAAATAGACTATAATAATTATATTAATTGTATGTTAAATATAGTTAGCACGAAAGGAGCAAAACATTTATTTTTAAAATATAAATATTCAAAACTTCCTATAGTTATATTTAGAGATCATTCTTATATGTATAATCTTAAACTGAGAGAAGATAATATTTTTATTCAAAAAAAAGATATTAAGTTAAGTAATAAATTAATATGTATAGAAACAAAATTATGTCATCATAAATTACTTGAATGTTTTTTAAATGATTTTAAAAATAATAGAATTTATACTTGTCATTATTAACTTAAATTATTCATTTATAAATTATAAATGAATACATCAGATATTGAAGTACATATTGAAAAATGGTTTAAATTAAAAGAAGAGTTGAATGAAATAGAAAAAGAATTAGAAAAACATAAAAATACAGTTATTAAATATATGAATGATAACGACCTTGATAAAATCAAATCAAATAAAAATAATGTTTCTAGAAGTATTTGTAATCGTGATTTTTTAAATAAGAAAGATATCCCTCTTAATATATGGGAAAAATATTGTAAAAAAAATTCATATTATGTGTTTAAAATAAATAAAAATTAATATAAATCTTTAAGTTTTCTATCTATGACATACACTGATTTCATATATTCAAAAATATCTTCTAAACATGTAAATACAGTCTCTTTAAATTCATCATTTACAATATTATTAAATGTATCTATACATTTATAAAAATCAATTTTTGCTTGTTTAAATTTAGCTAGTTTATCTTGATTTATATTGTTTTTTATTGTATCAAATAATTCATGAATTTCATATTGTAATGATTGTTGCTGAATAGATAAATCAACCATATCATCTGTATTAAGCATATCTTTTTCATATTCATCTTGAATTGTTTTTTCTGAAATTTTTATTATTCTCATTTCCTCTTTGTTCATTTTATCATTTTGTTTCTTCTTTTCTTTTATACTCATTTCTTCGTTAAATCCAAAAATATCATCATATTCTTTTATTTCATTTACTAATTCTTCAATTTTTTCTTTAAGCATAAAATTTTTAGTTTCATTCTCTTTTTTTTGTTCTTCAAGTTTAATAATATAATTTTTAATTTGAACAAGATTTTTTTGTTGTTCAAAATTAATGGTTGAAAATAATTGTTCAAATAATTTTTCTATAATAGAATAGTTCATTTTACAGGCTTAAGTATATTATATTAATCATTTTATATTTAAATCTAAATAATAAATAAATGATTTAAAGTTTGTTTATTTTGTATTAATAAACAAACTTCAAATGAATAGTGAAATTGTAAATTCTATTGACAAATTTGTGTCTGATGTATCATCTATTAGTAATACTAATAAAAATGATGTAGGAAATATTTTAATTGAAAGTATAAAAAAAGTAGTATCTAATAATAAAGGTGGAAGAAAAAAGAATGAAGAAACTACAGAAGTAAAAGAGGAACCTAAAAAGAAAGGAGGAAGAAAAAAGAAAGAAGAAGTAAATGAAGAAACTAAAGAAGT
>Ga0247840_10004753_pt1 | contig 21135 bp, 18 predicted proteins | sample LaCruzMarch2015__FD_192404 | JGI IMG/M metagenome (GOLD analysis project Ga0247840, IMG submission 192404) | Freshwater microbial communities from meromictic Lake La Cruz, Castile-La Mancha, Spain - LaCruzMarch2015_17m | ecosystem: Environmental > Aquatic > Freshwater > Lake | place: Spain... | reverse complement strand
CCCAGAAGCAAAATAAAATATCGAATGCATATTTTATTTGCTACGGGGCAGGAAGTGGTAGTATAGTATTTATCTATGCCAAAAAGTATATTCAAATTAAAGAGTTCATATTCTCCGGCTGGAGACCCCAGAAGCAAAATAAAATATCGAATGCATATTTTATTTGCTACGGGGCAGGAAGTGGTAGTATAGTATTTATCTATGCCAAAAAGTATATTCAAATTAAAGAGTTCATATTCTCCGGCTGGAGACCAGCCGAAGGCTATTTCGGAGTTGGTGGAAGGTCTTGAAAAGGGGATGCAGAAGCAGACTTTGCTAGGAGCGACAGGGACAGGCAAGACTTTTACTATTGCCAATGTTATCGAGAAATGGAATAAGCCGACTCTAGTGATTGCACATAATAAAACACTCGCCGCCCAGCTTGCACAAGAATTTCGTGAGTTTTTTCCTGATGCTGCGGTTCATTATTTTGTCTCTTATTATGATTACTATCAACCTGAAGCTTACATGCCGACGACGGATACCTATATAGAAAAAGATGCTCAAATAAATAAAGAAATCGATCGTCTTCGTCATGCGACAACTCAGTCACTTTTGACAAGACAGGATGTTATTATTGTCGCTTCAGTGTCATGTATATATGGTCTTGGAAGCCCTGAAGAATATGAAAAAGTTAATTTGAAATTAGAAGTGGAAATGAAAATGGAACGTCTAGAATTGATGAGAAAATTAGTAGATATCCATTTTGAAAGGACCAACGCTGATATTACCCCTGGAACTTTTCGGTCAATTGGGTCTAAGGTTGAAGTCATGCCGATATCTGAAACATTTATTTACCAAATAGAATTTGCTGGGAAAAAGATCTCACGCATCGCCAAAGTGGACCCAGTCTCATCTCATATAATTAAAGAAGAAAGGAACATCTTCCTTTTTCCAGCGAAGCATTTTATTACCGATAAAGACCAAGTAAAGGTTGCAGCCAAAAAAATAAAAGCTGAGATGACGTTGCAATTAAAGAAATTTGAAAAAGAAGGAAAGTTGCTTGAAGCTGAGAGGATAAAAAGACGAACAACTTATGACTTAGCGATGATTCGCGAAATTGGATATTGTAATGGAATAGAAAATTATTCGCGTCATATGTCTGGGAAAAAAGAAGGAGAACCACCTGAAACACTCTTATCATACTTTCCTAAAAATTCCCCTAAGCAAGGCTTAGGGGCAGATGTAAAAGAAAAAAAGTCCCTAAGCCTTGCTTGTGGGGATTGTGGGTTTCTAACAATAATTGACGAATCGCATGTTACTCTTCCACAACTAGGTGGTATGTACGCCGGTGATGCATCGCGTAAAAATACTCTCATAGAGTTTGGGTTTCGTTTACCCTCGGCTCGCGATAATCGTCCACTTAAAATAAACGAATTTGAAGAACGTGTTGGGCAAACGATATATGTTTCGGCGACACCGAGCGAAAAAGAAAAATCAATGAGCAGTCAGATTGTTGAGCAAATAATTCGTCCTACAGGACTGGTAGACCCAGAAATAATTGTTCGACCAGTGAGCGCGTCTACAGGAGAATCTTCTGAAAAAAATCGCTTATCCCTCTCCGCTCGCAATAGCTCGCTACGGCGCGCCCACACCTACGATTTTTTGTCAGAAGATTCTCCTTCCGACAACTATCCAGGTCAAATTCAAGATTTTATTATTGAGGCTGAGAAAACTATTAAGAAAGGATTCCGAGTTATTGCCACGACTCTGACGAAAAAGATGGCCGAAGACTTGTCGATATATTTGAAAGAAAAAGGTTTGAAGGCGGAATATTTACATAGTGAAATAAAAACTATTGAACGTATACAAATATTAACTTCATTTAGACGAGGAGATATTGATATTTTGGTTGGGGTGAATCTACTTCGCGAAGGTTTGGACTTACCAGAACTTGCTCTTATTGGGATTCTCGATGCAGATAAAGCAGGATTCTTACGTTCAGAGACATCGCTCATTCAGACTATTGGCCGGGCAGCCCGCAACGTGGAAGGGAAAGTTATTCTTTATGCAGACATTATGAATGATTCACTTAATTATGCTATCCGAGAAACTAATCGTCGGCGCGATATCCAAATTGCATACAATAAAAAACATAATATTACTCCGAAAACTATAATAAAAAATATTAAAGATATTACCGAGGAACTTGAGGATAAACATGGTAAAGCTGTCGGAGCCGAGATTGGTCTGGATGTTGAAATATTTAGAAGAGCTTTGATAAAAGATAGAAAAAATATTGGTAGAAATGAATTAGAAACTATCAAACACTCGTTACTTTCTGATGAAGAAGTGAATAAACTTATTTACGAAAAAATTATTAAACTTAAAGAAAAAGAAATGAATAAAGCCGTTAAAGAACTTGATTTTGAAACGGCAGCTATTCTGCGTGATGAAATTATTGTTTTAAAAGAGAAAATGGATATAGAAAACAAAAAATGATATACTCATAGAATGAAAAAGAAATTACTTTTAATTATATTATTGCTTGTCGTTTTGGTTTTTTTGGGTGTGGTTTTTAGAAGCCCAACGATAAAAAACGACATAAAAACGAATAATACTGAGGTTATAATCCAAAACGAAAGTCTTGTTGTGGATGGTTCTTATCAAGTAAAAACATTAAATATTGATGACCCCTATGTGACATTCGATGTAAAATACCCATATTTCAATAAAGCTGACGGGAATTTCAATTCGAGTATTGAGAATTTATTAAAAGGTAAAATTGAAGACCATAAGAAAACAAGTAGAGAATATTGGCAAGCACGGTATGATACTCAGGAAAAGGGAGAAAATTTTCCAATAGTTCCAGCGACCGAAGCCGATAAACTTTATTTTTCCTCGGATATTATCATAGTTCAAAGCAATCCTTTTTTCATAAGTTTTGTTTTGAAAATAAGTGGATTCAGTGGAGGAGCACACGGATATGAGACAAATTTTTCTTTCAATTATGACGTAGAGAACCAAAAAGTTATAAAATTAAGTGATATTTTTCCAAATGATCCACAATATTTAAACTATCTTTCCTTGGGATCTCGTATGTATCTAGAAAATAAGTTTGCGGCTGAGGCTGATGCCAATAGTGATGAAAATTCTGATCCGAAAGCCTTGGAAGAATATGCAAAAAATATGATTTCAATGGTAGAAAGTGGCACAGAACCAAAAGAAGAAAATTTCAGTGTATTCACTTTTACTCCAGGAAAAGTAAAAATATATTTTGCTCAATATCAAGTCGGACCATATGTCGAAGGAATGCCTGAAGTAGAAATGTTGATGGAATAAGAAATTTGTCAAATACTTAGACCAATGTTACTATAAGCATAGTTAAATATTGGTGTACCCCTCATAGAACAAATGTGGGGCTTATAGAGTTATCTATATCGAAGAAGGCAACCCCAAATGAATTTTTTACATCTCATTTATGTGGTTGACTATTTTTAAGTAATTTCAAATATATTAAATTTTATGATAAAGAAAAATGAAAATTCAGACGGGGCAAGAATTATAATAAAAGGTGCTCGGACACATAATCTGAAAAATATTAATGTGGAAATGCCTCGGAATAAGATGGTGGTTATTACTGGTATTTCAGGGAGCGGTAAATCATCTCTTGCTTTCGATACTATTTTCGCAGAGGGTCAGCGTCGTTATGTTGAATCACTTTCGGCTTATGCCCGTCAATTTTTAAATCAAATGCCGAAGCCTGATGTCGATGAAATAACTGGACTTTCGCCAGCCATCTCTATTGATCAGAAATCTCGTTCAAACAATCCTCGCTCAACAGTGGCTACTATTACCGAGATATATGATTATCTTCGTGTTCTATATGCGCGTATCGGCCGGCCACATTGCCCGCTTTGTGGAGATGAAATAAAAAAACTCTCGAATGAAGAAATAATAAATTTCGCTTTGGATAAAATTAAAACTTTTCAAAAGACTTCAAACAAGAATCCCGAAGGAAACGACGGACGCAAGCGTCCTGTTTCCAACGGGACAAGAAAGGTTTTAGGAGTTGAATGGGATGAGACCCCTATATCAATTCTTTCTCCTGTAGTTCGAGGGAGGAAAGGGGAATACTATCAGTTACTTTATGATTTACTTAATAAAGGTTTTACTGAAGTTCGAATGGATGGAGAAATAAAGAAGTTAAGGGAAAGAATCGATATTTCAAAAACTAAAGTACACGACATAGAAGCCATTGTTGATTCATTTCAAGTCCACGAATTCAAAGACAATCCAGATGATGCCAGAATGCGATTGTCTGAGGCGGTGGAAAGAGCACTCATTGAATCTGATGGTTTAGTTATAATTGCTTTTGGTGATATATCAAAAAAAGCTTCACAGGAAGCTCCTTTTGTGAGGTCCTCGGATGAGGGAGGACGAGGAGCCAGACCATCGCAAAAAGAACTTCCTGTTTCGCTTTATAGTTATGAAGAATTTTTAATGTCCTCGAAATTTTCTTGTCCTCGGGATGGATTTTCATTTCCTGAAATCGAACCGAGACTCTTTTCTTTCAATTCTCCATATGGAGCGTGTCCGACTTGCAATGGCTTGGGGACTAAATATTTTGGTGGTACGGAAGTTTGCGATGATTGTCACGGAGCTCGTCTTCGAACTGAAGCACTGAATGTATTTATTGGCATGCCGAAACAGGAGAGTGCTTTTTTAAATCGTAGGCGTGGGCGTGCCTCAGCGAGCGCCAGCGAGCGGAGAGGGATAAGCGATTTTAAAAAGGACTCTCCTGTGGAGGCATCTTTGAATTCTAATGATGGACTTTCTTCTCCGGTAAAATCACGAATAAATATTGTTGATCTTACTCATCTATCCATCGATCAAGTTGCCGACTTTTTCGTTGAGCTTACTTTAACCGAGCAGGAACAAGAAATTTCGAAAGTTGTAATCAAGGAAATTGAATCACGATTGGAATTCTTACTTAATGTCGGTCTCAATTATTTATCTCTTGATAGAAAAGCAAACACTCTCTCTGGTGGGGAAGCTCAACGTATAAGATTGGCGAGTCAACTTGGCTCGAGATTAGTTGGGGCTTTATATGTCCTTGATGAGCCGACTATAGGTTTACATCAAAGAGATAACGATAAGCTCATAAAAACTCTTGTGAATCTTCGTGATATTGGGAATACTATTATCATAGTTGAACATGATGAAGATACAATTTATGCTTCGGATTTTATCGTTGATATAGGTCCGAAAGCTGGAGTCCATGGTGGGGAAGTTATAGTTGCTGATTATTTAGATAAATTATTAAGTGCCCCGACAAATCCTTCCAAGTCAAGGACATTGGCATATTTGCGAGATGAAGCAAGAATCGAAATTCCAGAAAAGAGACGAACGGGAGAAAAAGGCTCACTCAAAATAGTGGGTGGAAAAGTTTTCAATATTAAAAATATGAATGTTGAAGTTCCACTCGGGAAGATGGTTGTTATTACTGGGGTTTCTGGCTCAGGAAAATCGTCTCTTATGTATGAGATATTACACAAGAATCTTCAGGGACGTTACGAAAGGAAATTTAGGACGGCCACAGTATTTAATTGTGCATCTTTCACTGGAACAGAATATTTATCTCGTGTAATTTTAATAGACCAATCGCCGATTGGTCGAACCCCTCGCTCAAATATTTCTACTTATACTGGTTCTTTCTCTTTTATCCGAGATATTTTTGCAAGTACTGACGATGCGAGATTGCGAGGATGGAAAGCCAACAGATTCTCATTCAATGTTAAAGGTGGACGTTGTGAAGCCTGTGAAGGGAATGGAGAGATAGCTGTCGAGATGCATTTCTTGCCGACCGTTTATGTCACTTGTGATGTTTGTAATGGTAAAAGATTTGATAAAGAAACTCTCACCATAAAATACAAAAAGAAAAATATTTACGAAGTTTTACAAATGACAGTTGAAGAGAGTTTGAAATTCTTTGAAGATATTCCGAATGTTTACGATAGAGTGAGAACATTGATGGATGTTGGGCTTGGATATGTGAAGCTTGGCCAGTCTGCTACAACACTCTCGGGTGGTGAAGCCCAGAGAGTTAAGATTTCATCGGAACTTTATCGTCCACACTTAGAAAAGACAATTTATCTTCTCGATGAGCCAACGGTTGGACTTCATTATGATGATGTCGCAAAATTATTGGAAGTTCTGAATAAACTTGTTAATAAAGGTAATTCTGTCGTTCTTATTGAACACAATATGGATATAATAAAAAATTGTGATTATGTAATTGATATTGGCCCAAATGGCGGGACAGAAGGCGGTCAACTGGTCGCCAAAGGAACACCGGAAGAAGTAGCTAATACACCGACTAGTTATACAGGAAGATACTTAAAGAAAGTTTTAAGGAAAAAATAAAAATATGAAAAATCATCAATTAAAAAAGATAAAATTGCCTAATAATCCAGGAGTTTACTTTTTTAAAAAAGGAAACGATATTCTATATATCGGTAAAGCTACTTCACTTCGGGATAGGGTAAAGAGTTATTTTGGTAAAGATATTATAGAGACTCGCGGACCACATATTTTGGATATGATTTCTCTTTCAACCTCGATAAAATGGCGGGAGACTGACAGTGTCCTTGAGGCTCTTATCCTCGAGGCTAATCTAATAAAGAAATATCAGCCGAAATATAATACAAAAGAGAAAGACAATAAAAGCTTTAATTATGTTTGTATTACAAAAGAAAAGTTACCGAAGATTTTAGTCATTCGAGGAAGAAATTTAGGACACTTTGCTGAAGAAAATTTTTTCTCTGGTCCTCGGATGAGGGAGGACAAGGAGCCAGACCGTTCGAAAAATCTTTTCTTCAGCTCGGTGTTTGGTCCTTTCCCGAATGGTCAGCAATTAAAAGAAGCGATGAGGATTATCCGCCCTATTTTTCCTTATATGGATAATGATTCTATGAAAAGGAATAATCGGGAATTTTACAAACAGTTGGGATTGGCTCCGATTGTTGGGATAGCCTCGCGGAAAAATCCTTTTCGAAAGGTCCTCGCCCGCCTGCCAAATTCGGACGGGCAGGGGTCTCCTCGCCAAATTTCTTTGGAAGCTCGGCCAGACCATTTTGAAAAGGACTTTTCCGCGAAGCTTTTAGAATATAAAAATAATATAAAAAATATCAAATTATTATTCGAGGGCAAGAAGAAAAGTATTGTTATTAATCTCAAACGAGAGATGATGACTCACGCCAAGAGGAAAGAATTCGAGAAAGCGGGAGAAGCCAAAAAGAAAATTTTTGCTCTTGAACATATCAACGATGTGGCTTTAATTAAAGATGATTTATTCGAGCCTTATTATATGTCTGGTGAAAATCGTAGGCGTGGGCGCGCCGCAGCGAGCGCAAGCGAGCAGAGAGGGATAAACGATTTGAACCAGATATATAATAAAGCGATGAGTCGTTTGGAAGCATACGATATTGCTCATTTGTCAGGGAAAAATATGGTGGGCGTTATGACGGTCATTGAAAATGGCGAATTGTCCAAAAGTGAATACAAAAAGTTTATCGTCAGAACCCAAGAAAATTCGAATGACACTGGAGCTCTTGAAGAAGTTCTTTCGCGTCGTTTTCGACACAGTGAATGGGGATTACCAAATCTCATCGTTGTTGATGGTAGTACTGCTCAAATAAATGTTGCCAAGGCAGTTCTTTCTCGATATCAGTTCAAAATTCCTGTTGTTTCGGTAGTAAAAGATGATAAACATAAAGCCAAAGCTATCATGGGCGATGAAACCTTAATAAAAAAATATAAAAAACAAATCCTATTAATAAATAGCGAAGCTCATCGTTTCGCTATCGCATTTCACAAAAAAAGACGAAACAAAAATTTTCTAAATTAAAATTTTCATCGGAATAGTTCTTCTCATCGGGACCGCATAAAATCCTCTCGGAAATTTGCTCTGGCTCGGGCCCGTCGGCCCTGCGCGCGCCCCGCCGATAAGACTATTCCGATTTAAAATCAGGCGTAAAAAAATAAACAAAATAGCTCTTCTCGAAATGCACGGATATAATTCTCTCGAAAAATTCCTCGTGCTTGCGCCGTCGCGCCCCCAAGGCATTTTTTAAAGACTATTTTGTTTATTTTTAAGTTACTCTAACTGGAGTTGGAATAGTCTTTCCGGAAGGGCGTGCGCAAGGCTGTCGAGCCGAGCAATGAGGAAAATTTCAGCAGAAATTTATCCGGACCTTCCGGGAAGAGCTATTCCGACGCAAGTTATTTTTATTTATTTTAAATACTTGATATACTATCCCTATGATAAAAGTTGGAGTTATTCGCGGAGGAATAAGTGGAGAATATCAGGTGTCACTTGCAAGTGGGTCTCAGGTTCTTGAGCATTTGCGAAGCGATAAAATGAAAGACAAATATCATGCTGTCGATATTTTTATCGACCGCGATGGCATTTGGCATGTCGGTGGTATTCCAACAACGATGGACAAATTAATTTATAAAGTTGATGTGATTGTAAATGCTCTACATGGGGATTATGGAGAAGATGGCAAAGTCCAGCAAGAGCTCGAACAATGGAAAATCCCTTATACCGGAAGTGGCCCGTTTGCTTCAGCTATCGGCTACAATAAATTTTTATCGAAACAAGAATTTTCTAAACTTGGAATCAAAACTCCCCGCCATATTCTTTATCCTGCATATCAGGAAGATTTTGACCCCGTTAGAGAACGCCCTCGCGAAGCGAGTGCTTCAGTCACCTTGGGGCGACTTTTCTCTAACGGGGTAGACGGTCCTCGTGAAGAGTATGCTGTCAAGAAGGCCAAAGAGGTCTTGGAGCGACTCCCACCACCTTGGATTGTGAAGCCACTGACTGGCGGGTCATCTATGGGAGTTCATGTCTGCAAGACGTTCCAAGCGCTTGTTAATGCTTTCCAAGTCGGTATAAACGAGAAAGTTAGCGTCCTAGTAGAGGAATTTATAAATGGAAAGGAAGCAACCGTTGGAGTTATAGATAATTTTCGTGGCAAAAGTGTTTACTCTCTTCCACCGATTGAAATCAGAATTCCGAAGACGGCAACATTTTTTGATAACGAAGTGAAATACAATGGCCAGTCACAAGAGATATGTCCAGGTAATTTCACTGACGAAGAGAAAGCTGAGCTTGAACGTCTCGCTTCACTTATTCACACTGGTCTCGACTTAAGTCATTATTCGAGAAGTGATTTCATTATTCATCCAAGGAAGGGAATATATGCTCTCGAAGTAAATACTCTTCCAGGGCTAACAGCAGAATCCTTAATGCCGAAGGCACTAAATGCTGTCGGTTCTAATTTGCCAGAATTCATAGAGCATATAATAAACCTTGCTTTAAAAAAATAATTATGAAAATTTCAATCCTTGGTTATGGGGCTTTTGGCTCGGCAATGGGTGATGTGCTATCTCTCAAGGGACACATTATTTATAAAGAAGAAATAAAAGATAGCGAAATTATCCTCGTCGCTGTTCCTTCTTTTGTTGTAATTGAAGTTTTATTGTCACATAAAAACGAAATTACTAATCAGAAAATTTTAATCTGTTCAAAGGGATTCGATACAAGTGGGGAACTTTTATCAGAAGTTCTTAAGCGAGAATTTCCCAATATTCAAATATATTTTTTGTATGGACCAGCCCTGGCAGATGAGTTAAGAAGTGGATTCCCGACCGTTATGGTTTTAGCTGGGGGAAGTGGTAAAGAGGAATTAAAAGAACAAATCGAAGGAAAAAATATTTTTATAGAATTGTCTGATGATGTTATTGGCGTCCAGATTGGAGCTGCATTAAAAAATACTATAAGTATTTTTGTTGGCCTAGTCGAAGGAGCTGGTTATGGTCAGAATACACAAGCCTTCGTCTATTCCCATGGATTACAAGAAATACGCAGAGTTGGAGTCTTGCTTGGAGCAAATCCTGATACATTTTTAGGTCTTGCCTGTGCGGGAGATTTATTCTTGAGGTCTAGAAATAGAAGTTTGGGAGTAGAAATTGGTAAAGGTAGAACTTTTGAAGAAGTTACCGAAGGAACAATTTACCCCAAAGAAGGGATAGATACTTTGAATAATATTCTGAAAATGGATAATAAGGGTATCGATCTTAATTATTTTAAACTTATTTACTCTGTGATATTTGAAAAAGTTCCAGTAGAAGAAGCTCTTAAGGAATTAACTAAAAAATTTAGAATTAATTTTTAAAATTTTTTTAATTTACCGATAAATCGCTAGTTGGTATTTCTCTTTTCTTACGGAAAATATTGATAAGATAGAAAATGTATTTTGTACCATTTCTTGAAAGATTAAATAGAATAGCGATAGTGAATAAAAGGATGGCGATTTTTGTACTATAGAAGGCTACAATAACTGCCCCAATCGATGAAAATATAGGGAATAATATGTGCATATTAGCATGTTCATTTTCTATTTTAGTAAAAGGAGTATTTTCTATTGATTCAGATTTTATTGCATATTGGCGCATAGCAAACAGTGATATGCCAATTAGGATGCTATTAATAGCAAAGAAAATAACGGCTGTCGGAGAATCTATATACTTACCAAGGAAATGAGATGAGAACGGGACAATTGCTACAAGTAGAAGAAAGATTCCACTTAGATTCGAGAATTGGATATCGATATTTTTTGCTAGAACTGAAGCGATTATGTGATGCGAGCGCCAGTAAGTGAAAAGGAGAGAAAATGATAGAAGATAAGAAAGGAAAAGAGGAGACATAGAAATGAGAGACTTGATTAACGTTGGTTCGCTCACGATTCCTGCGAATTCTGGGACTCGTATCTCAAAAACCAAAATAGTCATAACAATAGCAAAAATACCGTCTGATAATTGGTCTAACCTTGATTGTTTCATCCCGTTTAGAAGCAGGTCTCGGTCGTTATTGTTAACAACAAACCCGTATCTGCTGAATTAATTTATAATATTTAGATAAACCTATGCGAATTATCCCGTGACCGAGGCTTCTAACGGGATTTCATTGCATAATTCTAACATAAATAGGTTTTTTAGGAAAATTGATTAATTTGGTATAATAAGGGTGTTGATTAGCTTAATAAATAATATTTATATATATGAAAGAATACAGAAGAGAGTTAGTAGAAACAGAGAAATCTAAGGCTATAAAAGCAAAAAGAGAGGAATTACAGCCAAAAACTGAAAACATTGATGAAGTAAAAAGGAAAAATGAAGAATTGCAATTAGAAATTGAAGAATTAAAAAAACAAATAGATGTAAAAAACGAATTGTTTCGTATAGTAGCTCATGATTTAAGAGGGCCAATTGGAAATTTAAGTACCATTGCTGATATTATATTAGAAAATGTAAAAAACATAAAAAATACAGAAGATTTTCATATGAAGAAAGAAGGTTTAATTGATGTTATAAATATGCTTTCAGACAGCAGTCAAGCTACATATAAATTACTTCAAGATTTATTGACATGGAGCCGACTTCAACAAGGTGGAATAAATCCAGAAATTTTAGTAATGAAGTTGTCTGACCAAGTGAGAGAGGCTATTGCTCCATTATTACAAACAGCAAACAACAAGGATATAAAATTAGGATATGAAATTTCTGATAATATAAACATATTAGCTGATCGTATGATGTTGCAAACGGTTATCAGAAATCTTTCTTCAAATGCAATAAAGTTTAGTAATAAGGGTGGAGATATTTTAATTTCTTGTGAAAAGAAAAATAATAATATAAAGATATATATAAAAGATAATGGTATTGGATTAACTGAAGACAAGCTTAAGGGTCTTTTTGAAAGTATTGGTAAAAGTAATAAAGGAACAGAAGGGGAAGAGGGAACTGGCCTAGGCCTTTCTATTTGCAGAGAAATGATAGAAAAAATGGGTGGCTCGATTAGTGTTGAAAGCGAAGGAGAAGGTAAAGGAACCACGTTCATTGTGACATTACCGGCAGAAGGAAATAATATTGAAAGTAGATAATAATAATCATAAAATTAAAACATCTCGCCAAAGGGCGAGATGTTTTTAGTTTAGTTTACAAATTTTCTATTCCAATTCTACTTTTGGAATGTAGTTATAACGTTTAAGACAAAATGCAACTATTGCCAAGAGGACAATGACAATAACTGTCGGTGGAATAGGGGATAGAATTCTTGTCATTTTCCATAGGCTTGCCCAATTGACTGAGACGTAACCGTTCACAGTTTCAATATTATCTGTGAATTGACTATTAACTTTATTTATTTGAGTTAAGCCACTATTCTCGCTATTAATCATATTTTCGAGATTATGACTTTTAACTAAGTAAGTATTATTCTCATTATTTAATAATTGTAGCTGTTGGTCTTCTTGTTTGGCGTATGAACTCTCACGGCCTTGAAGTACTGATAGAGCTTGGTCGTTTGTTGCTCCCGACATTGCCGCTCTTATTGCCGTAAGTTCGCCTCGGATTCGAGCTATTTCAGCATTTATGAAATTAACTGTTTGAGCATGCTTGGCATCGAGAGTTGCCTTTTGGGCATTTAGATTTACCAAAGTGTTGGCAATACTATCTGTCTGCTTTTCTATTCCTTGCTTTTGACTTAGTAAATTCTGAGACGAAATGTTCTCAGTATATAATTTTTTATTAGTCAGACTTTCCATTTGACTTTTGAATGCGTCAAATTTACTTTGTGGAACAACAAAGCGGATATAACCGTTTTTCTTTGAGCTATTGATACCATCAATTCTACCATCTGAGCCTTTGACAATATTTTGAATACTATTGACTGTGTCTTCAACTTTCCTTGAAACAATATTTGCTGAGTAATTTATTTTCATGAATTCTCGAGTGTCGGTAATCGAAGGCTGGTCATTATAATATTGTGGACTTTTTTGAAAGTATGAATCACCACCTAGACTATTTGTTGCTTCGGGAGCTATCGAGTCCATCATTAATGGTTGTCCCACTGACCAGCTCTTACTTCGAGCAGATTTTGTGCTCATAGAAAGTCCTACAAGAATAAGCAAAATGACGACGACGACAATTGCCGAACCAATATATAACTTTTTCTTCGAGAGTTTTATAACTTTTCTAGTTACCGACATTGGCACCTTTTTAATTTCTTCTTGCTTTGGTGCTGGCATTGGTTTCGATTCGACTGGTTTTGGAGTCGGTTTTGGTTCCTCCTTCGCATCGACGTAACCTTGTGTGGAGGCGGGTACTTTTGGTGGCACTGGTTTGACCTCTTCTTGCTTAGGCACCTGCTTGGAAGCATCTGTCCAAGGCATTTGCTTCGTCTCCCCCACACTAGGTGTTACCTTTGGTTCGCCTGACACTGGGACTATTGGTTTAGCCTCATCTGACTTTAATCCTTTATTTGTTTCATCCATAGAATATATTGATATTTATTGATAAAATTAGCTTTTTCACTCGACTATTTATAATGCCTTAATTGTATCACTTAATATAAATAAATAAACAAAGACAGGTTTTCCACATGAATAGGAAAACCTGCTTTTAAATGTTGTTATTTTTTGTATGGTTTCTGATAATTTGTTTCAGAAGCGTTAAAAAAATTCTTTTTCATCTCACTAAACATAACAAAAAATAAAATAATGCCACCAATAAAATCCTTAATCGGATTAATCCGTTTTTTAAACTTATCAGTTTCCTTTTCTTCTGATATTTTCGGTTTTGGGAATGCCTTATTTATTTCTGGAAAGACAATCTTATCCAGAAATATTTTTATAATTACTAAAATAAGTATTATCCCCCCAATGAGGAATAATATAAAGTTTCCTCCTGTCTCGGAAGTGATCTTTAATAATAAACTTTTTTCCATCTTTTTATTAATTAATGGTTTATAATTCAAATAACTAGAGTGACTTATACAATAACACAGATGTTTGGAAAATCAAATAGCCCATAATTGTAGAAATGTGAATAATATGGGAAAATATTAAGCATGGATGAACTTGAACAAATAAAAAAAGATATAGAAGAAATCAAAGAGCGGAATGCAAGAGTTGAGAAAGATAAAGCCTGGGAGACGAGTTTAGCTCGCAAAATTCTTATTGCTGTTTTGACATATATCGTTGTTGTTTTATTTTTCCATTTTGCTCATTTACCAAAACCGTTCGTAAATGCTATTGTCCCAACTCTTGGTTTTATTCTTTCAACTCTTTCCGTTTCATTTTTCAAAAAAATCTGGATTAAAGATAAAAAATGAGAAATTTTTCTGAAAAGGTTTATGGGGTTGTGAAGAAAATTCCGAAAGGAAAGGTTTTGACGTACAAAGATGTGGCCAAGCGTGCCGGCAGCCCAAATGCGAGCCGTGCTGTCGGCAATATTCTCCACAAAAACCACGATCCAGCCATCCCATGCCACCGCGTCATCCGTTCCGACGGCAATTTGGGCGGGTATAACAAAGGTGCGAGGGAAAAAAGACAAATTTTGGAAAAAGAAGGAGTAAAAATTAAAATTCCCCTAGGTAAGTTGGTCGCTAGGGGTGGGTAATTGTTACTCGGATATCATTATAAAGCGCTTTGACTCCAAGGGCGGTTCTTGTGCCCAGTCGGTTTTCTTTTCCCGATAAATCCAGGAAGAGTTTTTTTGAAATGAGGGTCAAACCTTCTTTTGTTGTTTAAGAAAAAAACAGGAAGGAAAAATCTGTAGGCGTCCATAATAAATTGGTTTAGGTGAACAAATGAAAATATCTTTGCAGACTATACAATTTTTGGGGGAAAGAGTAAAGGTAGGATAGAGTATAGGATGGAGATAGTTTAGAAACAACAGTAAAAATATAGCTAGGTCTTGCCTAGCTATAATGGGCAGTAATATACACCCTATTTGTTGTTGAAAAATGTATTGTATTATGGGATAATATATATGTATGACATCTACTAACTTGATTGAAGAAATAAGAATTAGATTTGATTTAAATCATATTTCTGCCAAGAATATTTTTTATTCTTTCCCTGGTATTAAAAAAGCTTCTTTTCAAGACATAGGACAATATCTTAAAGAAAAACCAAAACCTTTCGTAAAATGGGTTGGTGGAAAAAGGCAACTTCTCGAACAGTTCAAGTTAATGAATCTTTATCCTCCAGAAAGATTCGACCCAATAAAAGGAAGATATTTTGAACCTTTTGTAGGCGGAGGCGCTGTATTTTTTGATTTGAAACCTCAAAGAGCGTTTCTTTCAGACTTAAACGAAGAGCTTGTTGTCACTTATAATATAATTAAAAATGATGTTGAATCATTAATTAGGTCTCTTAAAAAACATAAAAATACAAAGGAATATTTCCTTAATATAAGAGCAAAAGATGTTAATAAACTAACAGACAAAGAAATTGCTTCTAGGTTTATATATTTAAATAGGACTTGCTTTAATGGGATGTATAGAGTTAATTCTCAGGGAGGATTCAATGTTCCTTTTGCGAACAATAAGAATCCTCTGATTTGTGACGCAGACAATTTGAGAAAAATTTCAAAGGTTCTTAAACATGTTGAGATTAAGAAACAAGACTATAAAAAAGTTTTAGGAAAAGCAAAGAAGGGAGATTTTGTCTACTTTGATCCACCTTACTATCCAGTAAATAAAACATCGTCTTTCACTTCTTATACGAAAGAATCTTTCCTTGAGAAAGAGCAATTAGAGCTTCGAGATACTTTTGTTGAACTAACAAATCGAGGTTGTTTTGTAATGCTTTCTAATTCTGATACACCTTTTATAAACAAAATTTATACAGAGGTAAAAGATAAAAGAATAAGAGTAAATAAAGTAAATGCTGGTCGCATGATTAATTCAGATGCTTCTAAGAGGGGAAAGATTACAGAGGTGTTGATAACTAACTATTAAAACATGAGCACAATTAATGCCGGGGGAATATCTTTTAGCGATTTTCTAACTATTGATTCAGGTGACGAAAAAGATCTTAATTCAAACAAACTTATTGTACCAGCATTTCAAAGAAATTATGCTTGGGATAAAAAGCATGTATATGAATTAATTAATTCAATTAATGAAAATGATAATAGTTATTACATTGGCAATATTCTTATAGAAAATAGTAAACGAAATAATAAACCAGACATTATTGTTGATGGGCAACAGCGTATCACAACCCTAATGTTAATATTGGATGTTATCCGGGATTCAACATCTGATAGAGCTTTATTAAGAAAAATTAATAATATTTTATTTTTTGATAAAACTAAAGAAAAAACAAGATTAACTTTTACTCGCACAAACTTAAATAAAGCCTTTAATGAGATTATGTGCAAAAAGGAATATACTCAAGATGATAAAAATTCAAAAAAATTTTATTCAAACAAACAATTTATCAAGGATAAAATAAAGGATTATTCAAAAGAAGATATAAAAAAATTATACAAAAAAATTGAGAATATCAATTTTGTAGTAATTCGTTTTCATGAAGGAAAGGTTCATGAATTATTTGAAGGATTAAATTCTAAAGGTAAGCCACTGACTACAATTCAATTAATAAAGAATACTATTTTTGGGCTATCGAAAACCAAGAATGAAAAAAATGAAGATGAGGTAATTGGTATTTGGGAATCAATGGAAAAAGATTACGAGAAAAAAGAGCATAATATTATTTGGTTTGATAAATTTTTTAAACATTTTGCTTATCAAAAGTATGGACATGTTTCAAATAGTAATGTTTTTATTAAAATTAAAAATGAAGTTAATTTAGAGGAGGATGTTCTGGAATACTCAAAAAAATTAAAATTATCTTCTGACTTTTATCTTAAATTGAGAACATCTAATTTAGTTAAAAGAGATATAAATTCAGGGATATCTGACGCGGATTGGAATTCTATTATTGCAATTTTAAGACATATTTCTCAGGCTGAATTAGACCAGGTTTACTCAGTATTGTTTTCTTTTATTTTAAGAGCTAAAAACAATTTAGGCTATTCTCAAAGATATTTTTTACCCGATCTCAAAAAAATATGGGCCTATACATTATTAGCTAAATATTTAATTATTAAACCTTCCCTGTATGAAACAACCTTTGCTAACTTATGTAATGGTTTTGAAGGACTTTCTGATCAAGAGTACAAGAAAAAAATTATTAAGTTTTTTGAAAATCTTAAAAAACATATTGATATTTCCGAAAAAGATAAATTTATTACTAATATTAAGTCTAGATTAAAATATACTGGTGAAAATGAAGAGAAAATTACTTGTAAAAATAATAGAAACTATATTTCCTTACTCCTTTACTTTTATTTTGAAAATGGCTCTAAATTTTCAATAGAATCTTTAACAACAGAGCATATTGTTCCCAAGGGGAAAAAAGAAGGATTAATAAAATGGGTTAACATAAATCCAAAATATTATAAAGAGATAAAAAATAATTTAAGATTTCGTTTGGGAAATCTCTTGTTAATGCAAAATGATAACACGGGAATACTTGGTTTCAGTGATAAATATGAAATTTATAAAAATGATTTTTATAATAAGGACGATAAAATCGTAAATAGTTTTAAGGGGAGCAAAGAATTATTTGAATCAGATAATCCAGGATTAGGAATAGAAAAAAGAGGAACATTAATTGCAGAAAAAATATTCTATTATCTCATTAAAAATTTAAATTAAATATGAAAAAAGAAAATTTAAAATTGCTTGATAATGAGGATGTTATTAGATGGTGTTATGAGGGTATTACTGATATTTCATTAAAAAATACTGAAAGTGAAAAGAATCTAAAAGGATCAAAAAAAATAGAGCAAAAATGGGGGAATGACGTCATTAAAACAATAGGTGGTAAACAGTGGACAACGGTACTTTGTCAGGATTTAGTAATGGAAGCGCTTATTAAGTTTGGTAGAAAAAATGTAAGAGCGACCACTTCTAAAAAAAGCTCTATTAGGAATAAGAAGTATGATCCAGATTTAGAGTGCGACGATTATGTATACGAAGTAAAAGGTAGAAGTTGGTCTACTCCTGGAACTGCGGGAGAAAAAATACTTGGGGTTCCTTTGAAATATGGAGAAATACCACGGCTATATAAAAAACCTCTACAAATTATTTTAGTGGGATATCAAGAGTATGAAGCAAGGGAAAAATTTGCTTTTGGTGATTTATTGGACAGAAACAACCAAACGCCAGAATTAAGAAAAAGTTTAGCTTTTTATAAAGAACAGGAAATTGAATATGTTGCTTTTACTGATATTTTAAAAGAAATCGGATATCCTTATGGTTGTTGGAATAGCAAAGAAACGGTTTCCCCATACGTTATTAAATCTGAAATGATTAGCGTTCCACTTGTTGGTTCGGCCCCGTGTGGTAACCCACTAATATGTGAAGAAAATATTGAGGAGATGATAATGGTTGAGAAAAATAAAATAAAACCAGGAACGAAATATTTTATACTGAAAGCGATGGGAGATTCTATGGATAAAGCTGGAATTAAAGACGGCGATTTAGTTTTGTGTCGTTTTTCTGAGAAAGGTGAGACGGGTGATAGTGTAGTTGCTTTGCTAGGTGGTGAAAATGTAACGATAAAATATTATGATAAAAAAGATGGAAAAAGAATATTGCTTCCGAAGAGTACTAACCCAGAGCATGAACCAATAATACCGAAAGAAGGAGATATTGTTCAAGGAATAGTACAGGAAGTTATAGAAAGGAAAGAATAATATAAATTAATATCAATCATCATATTTATGATCAATCAAGAAAAAATTCAAGAGTGGGTTAGGACGTATTTGACACATATTCAAGAGGTCTCTGTTGATGTACACGTGAAAGATGAAGAGGGTTACAAATTTGCTTCGATTGATAACTTCCAAAAGTATTTTAATATCGATGAACCCGACTTGGTTGGAATGCTAGAGAAATCAATTATAAATAATAACTTAGTTGTGGGTGCTCAGTACTGGCCAAGGAAAATGCTTCTTATCTATGCTCAGGAATATCCTATTGAAACCAAAGCGGCTTTAGTTAATCTTTTTGATGAATCAAGAGACGTATACACACGTATTTCTGAAACAGTAGAAACTTTTGATAATATAAATAAAGATAGGATTAATAAAGTTGCTGAACATGCGAATACATATATCGGTTTAAGATTTATAAGCTTGCTTTTGGGTTTCAGATTCCCAAATAAATATAATGCCTTGAAGCCTTCGGAGTGGAAATTTTTTACCCGGTTTATAGACCCAGATTTTCAAATACCAAATCATACTTCTGCTGGCGAACAATACCGTTTCTATGAACCATATATTGAGGCATTAAGAAATTACATCAAAGATAGGGAAGAAATTCAATCAATTAAGAAATTGATAACAAAAGGATTGAATTTCGATGATGCTGAATCGCATTGGATGGCCCAGGATATTATTTATGTAACAGCTAGGGTTCTAGCAGAAAAAAGATCGGACCAGAATATAGAAAGAACTGTGAATGTCCCTGAAGAGAAAGATGAAATTTCATCTGTGGAAGACCCGAATATTGAAGAATATGATACAGGATTCATGCCACTTGAGAAGCATCTAGAAGAATATATTATGAAAAATTGGGATATTGTGGATTTCGGCGAAAAGCTTTCACTGTATAGAGAAGAGGATGGAACTCCTGGCCAGCAATATATTACAGATGTAGGAATAATAGATATACTTGCGAAAGATGAAAAAGGAGATTTTGTTGTAATTGAATTAAAACGAGCTGAAGCTAAATATCATGTTGTCGGCCAAGTGCTTAATTACATAAGTTGGGTCGAAGAAAATCTTGTCACAAATGGAGAAAAAGTCCGCGGAATGATAGTTGTCGGGAAAGCTGACAACACATTGAAATATGCTCTTAGACAAGTTGCCGACAAGGTAATGTTGAAGGAATATCGGATCAAGTTAACTTTAAATGAACCAAAGTAAAATATTATGATTTACACAGAAAAAATACAACATGCAATTAGGTTTGCGATTAAAACTCACGAAATATATCAAAAACAGAAGAGAAAGGGTAAAGATGTTCCTTACATAGTTCATCCTTTGACCGCGGGGCTTATTTTGGCTGCTGCTGGTGCAAACGAGGATCTTATAGTAGCTGGAATATTGCATGACACTATTGAGGACAGTATCGACGAAAAGAAAGTAACGAAAGAAATGATAGTTGAGAGGTTTGGTGAAAAAGTATATGAACTAGTCTTAAGTGTGACAGAACAAGATAAAGAGCTACCCTGGGAGGAAAGAAAGGCCCAAGCGCTAGAGCATATAAAAACTTTCTCGAATGATTCTCTTATGCTGAAGTCTGCTGACCTTTTATCAAATGTTTCGGAAATAATTGACGATTATAAAAAAGAAGGTGAAGAGATGTTTAATAAATTTAATGCCCCAAAGGATAAAGTAATTAAATCATATATTGATGCAATGGAATCAATTGTGGGAAGATGGGAGGAAAATCCTCTCGCAGCTGATTTAAAGAATTTAATTTATGAAGTTCAGGAATTACAAAAAAGTTAATTTTCTGGGATTGGTCAGAAAATAACCTAAAATATGGTATAATTACATTATTAATAATAATTTCAAATAAATTATATGGCAGAATTAAAAGCTTTGTGTATGAAGTGCCGGGATGCAAATAACAAACCAACTATGCAAGTGATGAAAGATGTAGTAGTAGAAGAAAAAAATAATAGATATTCAGCAAAAGGGCATTGCAGTGTTTGCGGAGGTAATCAGTTTAAGTTTTTGTCGAAAGCGGATGCGGAGGCGATGAAGAAATAAATGAAATAGAAAAAGCGGATGACTAAAAGTCATCCGCTTTTTGGAGTGGCGGACCGCGGGTACGCTTCTCGAAGCTTACAGGAAAAAGGAACACTGCGTGTGCAAAATTAGTGTGGATCACAAATCACTAAGTATTTTATTTCGTTCCTCATAAAATACGTAAGTGTTTGCGACCCCGGCTCGCTGTTTTGTGTACTCACAAAACAGAGCTGCGCCTTCCACAAACTAAAAGTCTCCTGCAGAGGAGACTTTTTACGTTTGTGGTGTATTCTGCAAAAAGTCAGAACTTTTTACGAACAGAATCCTGATGCTGATTAATCTCACGCTCGACTTTTGTTATTAATTTTAATATACCTACTACGCTCTACTAATGTATTAATTCTAAAA
>Ga0247840_10004751_pt1 | contig 21139 bp, 33 predicted proteins | sample LaCruzMarch2015__FD_192404 | JGI IMG/M metagenome (GOLD analysis project Ga0247840, IMG submission 192404) | Freshwater microbial communities from meromictic Lake La Cruz, Castile-La Mancha, Spain - LaCruzMarch2015_17m | ecosystem: Environmental > Aquatic > Freshwater > Lake | place: Spain... | reverse complement strand
GAGGAAATGGCGCTTCTGGTACGAGTGGAACACCTACCGCTGCTACAGCTAATACTGGTGGAGGAGGTGGTGGTGCTTCTAACAATTCTGGCGCAGGGGGGTCATTAATACCAGGAGCTGCAGGTGGATCAGGCATTGTAATACTACGTTATTACGGGTCACAAAAAGGCTCTGGTGGAACGTATTCATCCGCTGGAGGATACTCTTATCATTCCTTTACCTCTGTAGGCAGTACAGAGGTATATGTAGCTTAAGCTATATAGTTTCTTAAATTTATATTTCTATTTGTCCAACCCTTGAGAAATTTCTTCAAGCTTGTTTTATTGTAGGCTAAATTTTCGTAAAAAGTTTGGCGTTGATCAATCACTTTAAAAGCCAATGTGTATGCATCTGCTTTGTGAATGGCTGCCAGTGTTTTGGGACCTATGATGCCATCTGGTGCTGTACCCACAGCACGTTGCAAGAATTTGTTGGACTGTGTGGCACCAGTGTTCACACAACAATCAAAGTATACTTCTCCAACTGGTTTGGCATATTGTTCACAATTGAATCTTTTCCAATATTCATTAAAATAGATATCTTTGGCTGCATCCACAGTTAATTGCTTAATATTGACATCTGGATGACTTCTCTTGTCAATGCCGTAATTTGTTTCACCACCTGGATCCACAGGGTCATTGGTGTAGCCACCTTCTGCTTTCAAAACAAACTTGATTATCCAATCAAATCGATTGTTCATAAAATTACTGATCAATATTCAATGAGCACAATTCCCCCATTGCCTGATGTAGCAGAGCATTGGTATGCATATGCCCCTCCACCCCTGCCCACAGTGACTGCAAGAGAATCCCCTGCAGATACACTAAATGTGCCCCATGCCAATCCTGCTCCCCAACCGTTGTTTGCTCTGCATCCACTGGTAGTACCTGCATATCCTTTCAAAGGTGATGTGTAATCCACCAGGTTTTTAGCAAATGATGTGTTATCAGAAGCATATGCATTCAACTCAGTCCTGTTTGCACCTGATCCGCTGCTGAGTTGCAACTGTGCAACTTGACCAACCATGGATGCGCCTCCAGCACCTCCAGCATTACCGCCAGCGCCTCCTGCTCCTATAATGTTGCGTCCTGCAGGGAGTGTCACCTGACTGGTGCCTCCCGTACCTCCTTGAGTGCTGCTTGATGCACCGCAATCACACTTGGCTCCACCACCTCCTCCAATGCATAAAATTCTTACTGATGACACTGCAGAAGGCACTACAAAAGTTCCATCTAATACATATGTGACATTGAGAGACCATGGTGCTCTTGGCGCATTAGGACTAAAATCTTGCCAGCTGCTATTATTAAAAAGCTCCATTGTCTGTGTACTGGTGTTGAAACGTATCATGCCATTCTGAGGTGATGCAGGTCTCTGTGCTGTGGTGCCCGTCGGTAGGCTTAAGGAGCCAGTGCCAGGATTGTCATTATTGTATGGTGTATATCCTAGAGCTGTTGTTATCTGAGCTGATGACATGACACCACATACTTGGGCCAGAGTCACCTTGCCTGTGGTTGATGCATCAGATACAGGCAGGAACAAACCTGTTGACGGAGTTAAATCACCTAATGCAGATATTGTCACATCAGCCATATTATTTAAAAGAGTTCTCGTCGAAGTTCGTTTTCATGGCATCCTCTGCAGATTGCAGAGTAGGTTCTTCAGTGTTGTATCTGCCTCTGTCTTCTGTAGGAAATGATGCAACTGGGCATTTGGTTGGACTGCAACTGGTCAACAACATCATGGGTATTAATAATAGACACTTGTTCACCATATTATTTATTACATTTCAATAAATAATATTATGGCTGATACCACAATCTCACAGTTAAACACTGCAACAGCTTTATCAGCTAACAACTTCATACCCATTTCAGATGGTACCAAAACCACCAAATTGGCACAGACAGTTTGTTTGGTTTAATGCAGAATTTTCTACTTAACTAGTTCTTTTGCTTTGTCCCAAATGGAATCTGGCTCTTTACCATCTTTGCGCCAGCTATTTAAAATGGCATAATAAACTAAATGCTGTTGATTGATGATGTACAGCTTGTTGCCCTTTTTATCCGTAAATTCTTCAATGCCTGCATTCACATCCAGATTCACACCTTTATACGTTTTAAAACGAACCTTGTACGTTTTTACCAGTGTATTATAACGCAACAATCCAAAAGCAGTTATTATTCCACGCCCGTCATCAAGAAAACCAATGAATCCAGAATTTTGCACATCATAACCTACTGGCGTTGAAGCATCATATGAAGCAATTTCATCTGCCACCTTGTCTGGCGTGACTGTGGTGCATGCACCAAGTAGCAGACTACTCAGCCAGAGTATCGCGAATTTTTTTAACATCTCTCTCCTTTACTGCTTTTTCAAATTCACTCTCATGGGTGATTTCTTTTTGTTGTACATGCCGGTCTTTCATTTCCTTGGTGTTTTTGGCACCAAACACATTGTTGATGGCCTGGAATATGCCACTGATGGCTCCAATGACTGCGGTGAATATGCTGCCCATCACTCTACGTATTGTTCTGTGGCTGTTTTGCAGCCTTGAGCAATGGCATTGAGCACATCCACACCCAATCGTGCATCACCATTGAGCTTGGCAAATTGTGCAGCATAAATGTCTTTCAAAATGATCACATACTTGGTCCAATGTGTCTTGTCTGCAGGCAGGTAATCAGTGAGAGCTTTCTGCAATTGATCTGGAGTGGGGGTGCTGCCTTTGGTCAGGCCTGCCACAATGGTGGCCACATTGTTGATCATTCTGGCTTTCTCCACTCGATCATCACCAGAAACTGCTTGTTCCAAGACCACTGTGCATGCCAAGGTGACTGCTGGGGCAATGTAAGGCAGAGCATTTTCCACTGCTTGCCGGGATGTGGTGCCGCCGACATTAGCATCACTGCCTGTGTTGTTGCTTGCACAACCCACCACCAAAAACGGTATCAAGATAAAAGGTAAAATTTTGTTCATGTAATTATTTAGTTTGTTCGTTGATTAGTTCCACTTTTTTGGGCTTTCTGTCTGCAGATGTGCGGCTTATGGATTGATCTGCAAAAGCACGCACTGCAATGATGCCCTGGAGAATGCAATTGGCCAAAATGATGGTCTTGGCCACCGGTGAAATTTCCTGGAATGAGGTGTATTTGCTTAGTTCGGCAATAAAAGGGGGCAAACAAGCAATCAAGAAGTACAGCATAGCACGAAACCACACACAATCTTTCATGAAAGTATTTATTCTGTCGTTCACGATAATGACAACAAATACTTCAATCTGTTCAACGCTGCTAACATTTCATCGCGAATGTTGAGCAAATCACTGTCTTTGGATGCATCCAGTTCATTGTTCAGAGACAACAGATATGCAATGTAATCTTCAATGTAAGTTTCATAATTGTCACTCAGATTATCCAATTCAATGCTGTATGTGAGCTTGGCTTTAACCTTGCCATATTTGCCCATGTACACTTCCACAAATGCATCAATTAGATCATCAAATGCTTCATATGCTTTGCCAAAGGCTTTGTGTTGTGCATAGCTTTCAGTCTGCCAATGAAAAATTCTTAGCTGTTGCTGAATTTTGAGAAAAGGGGTGATTAGCTTCATTTGGGTATATTTACTCCAAATGCATTGCAAAGCAATGCAATGGCAGTTTGTTCTTTGTCATTGTAATTGTATGATTCATAATCACCATATGGATCAGCTGCGTTTGCAGACAAGGTGGATGATGCTTTCTTGATCTTTTCTGTGATCAACACCAACAGTTGATTCAACACCATGTCTGACAATGCAGCTCTGACAAACTCCACAATGTCGGCATGCTGAAATTTGCCCTTGAGTGATTCCACCGGGTTTGCATACAATCCAAACACATAATGAGGAACATATTTTAATGTGAGCTTGGCACAATCTTGAATCACATGAAATGCTGCAGGATTGAGAATGGTCACACCAGTTTCAGGGTTGGTGCATGCCTTGGAGGCTGGTCCTATTAATTTTGCTTCTTTGGCTTGACTGTTCTGCAAGAGAATATCTATAAAGTTCATATCATTTTCAGTTGGTTAATTATTTCTTCTTTACTTATGCATTTATGCTCAATGTTGTAAAAATCTAGAACATCCAGCCCACCTTGGTCAAAATCATACTTCAATGTGTATATTACTTTCTTGATGCCATGGCCAGCAATGGCTTGGGCGCAACAAGTGCAAGGTTGCAATGTGATGGCCATGGTCTTGGCTTGACCATGTGATATTCGGGCCAACAAATTGGCTTCTGCATGAATCATGAACGGTCGACGAGCATTTCTATCATGCCAGAATTCAGGCTGCACTTGCTTTGCAGCGGCCAGACCATTGTATGCAACTCCAAGCACTTCATTGGCATGACCCAGTGCACAGGCACCCACTTTCATGTATGGATCTTCACTGCGACGCGTGGCAGTCCAAGCCAACAGGAGAGCATGTGTGTCCCAATCAACTCGGCACATAATGATCAAGCATCAATTTCACATCTGTCTTGAGATATGGAGCTGGATAATAAATGAACTTCTTTGCATCTCTGTCATAATGAAAAATGCCCAGCTGGTTGACTCTCCTGCCTGTGATGGTTTGAAACATGTATGCATACAGAGACAGCTGCAGAGAGTAGGATGTGAATTCACATGCAGTCAAATGATCAAAAGGTGACAACAGATATTCTGAATATTGGTTGTACATGTTGAACTTTTTATTAGTTTTAATATCAAACACACTGAACCCACCATGCTCTTCCATGCGAATGATGTCTGCAGTGCCTGCCAACTTGTACTCATGATTGTACACTTTCTCTTCAACCAACAGATCATCTTTGCGATCCACAATGCCCAGATCTGCATAGCTTGCAATGGCATCTGCATATCCCTCTGCAATGGTACCATCTTTATTGTACTGCTCAATGGCACTGTGAAAGCTGGACCCATAGACCTTGCTATCCTCATTAATCTTCTTCCAACGTGCTTTGATCTCTTCTTGTGACACCCCTTCACGGTCGGCAACGCGCTTGGACACGGTGTCCACATCAAATGGCTTCTTGTACTTGGAAATTAGTGTGGTGACCGAAATGTATTCTTCCAGAGTGAATTGATTGCGATACACATGTCTCTTGGGATCAAAAATGAGCATAATGTATTATAGGACGACAGAAACTATTATCAACTAATCTTGAACACGTACGTGCAAGTGTAACCCTCACCAATCTTGGATTTGTGCGCCAAGGAGTAACCAAGCTGCTTGAGACGGGTATCCAAAATATCAAACCAAGCCTTGTCAATGTTGAACAAAATGCTGCCTCTTTTACTGTCCACTAATAAAGTGTTAGTAAACTCTTCACAAACTGCCACACTGAGCGGGGCCGCTTTCATACATATATTTAATCTTTTCAGATGTCATTATCATCATCAAAATCTTCATCATTGTCGTCATAAATATTGGAATCAATTATGGTTTCTGAATCGCGAATGCCATGACGCAGTGAATTCAGAATAATATCCACTTCTTCCTCTTTGAGGTACAGAATGCCCACATCGTTCCCATTCACGAGAACTTTTACATGATAACTATTCCCAGAGGAATAAACCTTCTGCAAGGTTATTTTATTCATTAGAGTCAACTATTAAAATCATGTTCTGTCTTTAGCAGGGCTTGTATCTTGTCGTATATGCTTCCAAATGTGGTGTATGTTTCTGGTCTAATGAGTCCTTTTGCAGCAGCACCTTCTATGAGAGTACTTATTACTCTCATGTCCGAGATAGTTAAATTTGAAGATACTTCTTTTACTTGTGCTTCTTGCATAAAACTATTCAATATACAAAGCCATTTTCCAAAGTGTACGCTTCATTGCCGTCAGCGTCCACGATCTTAATAATGTCTTGAGCCAATTCGTTGTATTCTGTGAGTGACAATTTGTGTGCTTGGAAAACGTCATCAGCATCTATGCGTACTCGCTTAACTCGCTTGCCACAAACATCTTTTATGATTACTGTGAATCGATCTATAAATAACATAATAGTATTATATATAATTTTATTGAAAGATCAATACATTATTTAACATATGTGGATATTTGAAGTTAAGCCTACAAAAAAGACAGTGAGATGGTTAGCAACATATAAAATTGACCATGCCGCACTTTCTTTTGCAATTTCAGCTTTATTTGCAGACATTCATAAATGCAGAAAATATAAAAAGATAGCGTTGGTGTTGCAAGTGGACAGTCCTTATGAAAGCAGTTATGTATTTGGAACAAACAAAATAAAAATTTGCAGTGATCCTGATCCCAAAGCTACATCTCTTCAGCAGAAAAAGTTTGTAATATTTTTGCATTTTTTACACGAATTCAGACACTGGATGCAGTCCAAGATATTCAAAATCAAAGACAAACAACTTGAATACACACAGGAGGATGTGGACAAGAATGCACATGCTTATTGGAGCAATAAATATGAAAAAGATGCACGTGTGTTTGAAAGAAAATATGTGCGACAGATGATGCGATACTATGTGTATTTTAAGAACGGCGGTCGACTATAGACTTGTAAAGATAGCATAGACTGGGGTAAGTTGCCCAGGTGAGCAATGGAAAATATTTTGGAACATCAGTAAACAATGCAAATCCCATGCCCACCAGCAAGGCGGTCCAAAATGAACAACAAATGTAACATCCCAGCAACTTGGCCAGGAATTGGCTCTTCAACATGAGAGCAGTATTGACTTGGTCATGTGAGTATAGATTCTTATGAATAAAAATCTGAGCCAATGTGACCTGCAAAGGGCTATAAAACCACAGCAACAATGCTGACAGAGTTATTAAGAGCCCTGTTGCGTAACAGATGTAATCGCTTCCTTCCATACAGATTCCAGATATTTAGACTTCAATCCTGTTTTTGCACATTGGGAACATCCACCCGGGCTACTGTTGAGCTTATCCAATTCAGCTTTATATGCATCTCTCACTTTTTCGCACAAATGTATTTCAGAAGGACATGGTCTTTCCAAATTAAAGAACTCTTCCACAATGGCATTAACATCTCTCATGCAATTACTTATGTAGCGCCTTTGCCGTTCTCCATGTGTTTTCTATGTTTGTTATTTAACACTGTTATGTACTGTATAAGAGCACTCTTGGAAAATGTTGCTAATTCATGTATATCTTTGTCATAACAGTGACCTCCCCAGCCAAACTTTGTGTCTGTGCCTGGCACAATCATATGAGAAGCTCCTACCCGCTCATCTAAGCTAACCAGTTTTGTATACTCTTCAAAAGAAGAGATGCAACCTAATTTTTTATGCAACAGCCACATTTCATTGAAGAAAGTTATTTTGCATGCCAGAAAAGAATTGCTGGTGTACTTCACAAGTGCAGCTGTTTGTATATCTGTGTAAGCTATGTTCTTAACTGTTTTCAATCTGGGTTTCAATATGTTTGCAACTTTTAAGCAAGCTGCCTTGTTGCCTCCAAAAATTAAAAATTTTTGATTGTTAAAATCGACAATATTAGTTTTATGCGACAAAAACTCTGGAGAAAAAATTAGTCTAATATTTTTAAATGTCTTTTCAGCATTTGAATAAAATTGTGGTGAAGCTGTAGACTTGCAGCAAACGATGGCGCCATGAAATGTGCTATTGAGCTCAGTTAATACAGCATGCAACTTTTTAAACTTTTCATTCTTGGGAGTATCAACACAGACAAAAATAACGCTAAACGTTTTACTTGCATAATCGCTTATTTTGCATTTGTTGTACTTGGGATCAATGATGATCTTTTCACCTGTTTTGAAAATGGAAGATATGGCAGAGCCCACATGACCATGCCCAATGATAAGAACTTCATTCATGGAAGTGTCTGATGCACATGAATGCCTCTGCATACTGCATCTTGCTCTCTGAGCCTCGCTGTTTAGCTTTGTTGTACACCCCCTCAGCACTGCGAGGATGCGGGTACTTTACAACCTCTCCAGAATAGCATAATAATGCATCAACTTTTTTATCAATTTCATGTTTGGTAAGTTTCATGTACATGTTGGGATTGAATTTCATGTAACTCTGCGGAAAGCCTTGATCTGTGCTGCTTATGATCTCACAACAATAAATTTGCTTCACATTGCTAAATCCCCATGTTCTGGAGGAGCGTATCATGGCTTCATACACAGTTGCATGGTCTTGATGCACATCACCCCAAAATGGAATGAATAACACATCGGGATTTATTGTCAATGTAAGCTGCTCTAGCTTCTTGAACAATTGTAATTTGTTGCAAGAGAGGTGCTTTTCTGTGTAGTTGAGTTTTATTAGATGCTGATAGCCTAAAATTTCTTTGGCACGATCTATGTCCTTAAATTGCTGTTTTGTTCTTTCGTCTTCTTCCCCACGGCAAATAATAACAGTTATGTTGTTGTCTGCGGATAGCTTGTGCAGAGTGCCACCCATGCCTAGAGCTTCATCATCACCATGGGGAAATACTGCCAATATATTTTTGTTTTTCATATACATGAAGCTCTTACAGCCTCATTCATATACTTTAAGTAGAGTCTATGTAATCTCAACAATATCAACAATCCATTGGCTGTACCATATTGGGTTAAAATACGCTGTCGAGTAAATTCGTTGAAGCAATCTTCCAATCTAGTTGACATCCAAGGTTTCAGAGGACCATTGAACTGAAAATTATTATTATAAATGTCTGTCTCTTTGGTTAATAGAGAGGTAAGAAAGTTGTATTGCTGTGATATAATTTTTTTATTTAATTTTTCAAAATATGTGTTTAATATTGGCTCATCGCTTGACCATAGTATTGAGCCGTTTCTCATTGCAGGAGCAGGAGAGAGGCCCAATTTAATAAGCCCATCTCTTACATGAGGGTTAAGGTAAGCTCTACCTACAATCATCAACCCAGCATCAAAACACTCTGTGCCTTTGTACTGCGGTACATATTCAGAAAGAGACTCTGCAACACCAAAATCACAATCAATGTCAATCAATGGCTGCACACTTGTTTGTATTAAAAAGTCTGTATCTATAAAGATTAACTTATCATACCCTGTTATACAGAATACATCAAACCGGTAATTACAGTTATATTCCCATAATCTATCAGATGCATCGTAAGTGCACTTGCTATACAAATGTGTTTCAATTGGTCTAAAGGTTATGTTGTTATAAATTCTTTTCAATTTACTTTTATTGTGTTCAGACAAATCACCCCAATCTAGTATTATAATATCACAATTAAATCCTGGCGTATTTTTTATTAAACTATAAAAGGTAGTCAAAGCACCCAGAATGTAGTTATCATTTAAAACAGTAACAAAGGCAGTCTTCATGGTACTATGTCGAAATTTAAATTTGAATCTTCGAGCATATGATATATAACAGCTCGATGCACTCCATCATAAATGATAAAATCATCTTTGCGTATTATGCCCTGTATTGGTTTACAATCTTGCAATCTATTATCATATAATTTCTTAAAATATGCTAACCTATCTTTAACAAGATTGCGCTCTATGTCAGTAATCTGTAAATTGACAAACGAATTTAAAAAATCGTTTGTTTCTACAAATTTTAATAACCTGCAGTAAAATCTACAGTATTTATAATCTAATGTGTCTGATGTTAGATACTGTCTAAATGCATTATAAAAAATATCTCTATTAATATGCTTATAAACTATTTTTTCTTCGTTATCTTCAATATAAGAATTAATTTTATTAAAATCTTTTTTGCAGAAGCTATGCTTGAGGTTAATAAATTCTAATTTATTTGTAGCTAAATTAAATGATTCTGAGAAATCAATAAATTTTATCTTGTCTCTGTTGTAGTTTTTAATTGTACTCATTAATCTTTCAAATTATTCTCTTCTTTATAGAATTGGTATATTTGCTTAACACGGTTATTATGCTGAATAAGAAACAAAAATATACGATTAATTGCATTGAGCCAAAACGGAAGCTTCCTGATTATATCTAAAAAAAGAACAACACGTGTTCCAGAAGAATGGTTCCATGCTTTATGAACAAGTGTATCATCAAAAATAACACACTCCGTTCTGTTCCATTGTATTTCTTTATCTTTTACAATAAGGCCAACGCTGCTGCTATTATCGTCTAACTTGAGTTTAAACAGACACCGAAGAACCCCTTTGTATGGTCCTCTATGAAAGTCCATCTCTGAACCCGCAGGTAAAATAGAAAACATAGCAGTAGCTACGTCTCTGTACTTGCTAATAACGCTATATGTAACTGGGCATTTTTTAATATTTTCTTCTATAGGTTTATTATATGCTTTAAGAAAAAAAACATTCCAATTTGCATTTTTAAAGTATTTATCTGGAGCTGTTTCTGGCGATATTTCCTTAAATAGCTTTACACCCCTAACATTTTCAAATTCTTCAAGGATTGCTTTTTTGTTTACTTGCAGTGCATGCACAATAGCAAATTCTTCCGGGTTATAAAAGGTAGGTGTTGGTGCATGGCTCTCTACGGCCTTCTCAAACAAGTTCATTAACATCTTGATCATAGCGGCCAAAATCTCATTTCTAGAGAAATCCTTGTAAGATCGTCATTAAAGTTTCTTCCCCCACCGTGTATTAAGTATGGTGTAAAGACCATGAGCTCACCTATCTTTGGATTAGGTGTAGTCATATTCAAGCCTTGCTTGGCTGATACAATAGCAGGATTAGTAAACTTTATATTTTCCACATAAGCCTGTCCCTGGGTTATTCTTAATTCACTATCAGGCCAAAAATGACTTCCGGGTATTAATGGCAAAGACGAGAGCTCATTACTGCCCGCTATTGGAGCATATATATTGATAATTTTTTTATTACGTTTTAAATGATTGTCTCGATGAGGAGGATTATTATCTTTGCTCTTGGGCCTCACAACTCTCAACCAAAAATGCTTATTAGTAAATAGATAGTAAAATGTTTTTTTGCATGTAAATTTTTTCTTGCATAAATCGCTCACCAGGTTGTCTAATTCTTTGTAATTAAAAGGAAGCATTGATAGAGGAATGCCCGATGCACCTAAACCACCAGCAGCCACACATTTAATAAAGGCTAAATGTTCTTTATCATTAACATACCTATGGTATTTTTCCAGTGTAAAAGTACTGGTGTCAATCGTTTTTATTTTTTTAAGATTTTTAATAAAAAACATGTAAACAAATTCATAGAAATCAGTAAATTTTTGATTATCTAAAAACTTTGTTATCTTGTATCCTTCTTTTTGCCAATCATTATTAATTGATGGTCCATCATGATTATATAAAATTTTGTCTTGACCGATAACTATATCATCTGCAGCAACCTTGAGAGATATATCTCGAGAGTTTACACTATACTTTAAGACATCGGATTTCATATATGTATTTTTTATTTCCAAGCCATATCTCTTGACAAATTGAGTATAAAGTATTTTGGCAGTTGCTTGGAATATACAGATGCCAAATAGTCCACAGGAATGGAATGGAATACACAATCATTAAGAGCTGAAAATAATTTGTCGTTAACCCAGTATCCATTATTAAAAATCTTTAGCTTACTAAAAAACGGGGTTAATGTTTGTCCAACAAGACGATCTTCCCTGCCTTTCTTAAATGATAGATGATTATTATATTCTTTGGACTTTTTGTAATTTTTTAGGAATAGTTTTTGAGCCTTAAAGCTCATATAGTAACCGCCTCCGTGAGCAAAATCATAAGGAGGAGTGCCTTGTTCGTCTATGATAGGCGAATCATACCGCTTATCAGTTACTTTATCGCTATGGTATGTATATTTACTATGAAGACCAGATGCTATAAAGCCACCGTAATCACAGTCGAACTTAGTTGTAAGCAGTTTGCTCAAATCAATAAAGCTGTCATCATCCAGTTTAATAATGTCTCTTTTTAATTTTGCTACATATTCAATTGCTGCTACAAGCTTCAAATGCAACATTTCATAGCTATCGTCTACAGGTAATTGTACTTCATTATCAGTCTGTATCAATTTATCGCCCCCGGAGACAATTAAAAAGTCAGCATTTTTTTTAGTCAAACACTGCTTTATTACAGCACGCTGTTGCTCGTTTTTTTGGCACGATAATATTAATAACAAAGGTAGTTTATTCATTATGCAGTATCTCCATTCCACTTGATGCAAACTTGTATTTGGATAGATCTTGATAGTCGTTTTTAATGTCTTTATTCACAGCAGGCAGGGTTTTAAAGATTCTTAATCCTCTGGCTGCATCTTCTGGTGTCATGTAGCAGTTCCAACCCACCAGTTTAAACTGCTCTTGCATGTAGTCCTTGCCTTCCCTGCCGTTGTACCGGGCCAGCTTCAACCACTTGTATGCCTCAATGCTGTCTGTTAATATCATGCCCCCTTTGCCAATTTTAAGATGCTTTTTGATATGAAACGAGAGGCAATGCAGCGTGCCTTTGACATACATGTTTTTTGTGAACCGCAATGCACCATCCACTATGGGCAGAGGAGCAAGCTGATATATGCCTGACCATCTTTGCTTGTTAAAAGCAGGTGTGCCTCCTGCATGTATAATGGAACAAGGCACAGAAATGTATGTTTTAGCAGGAACAGATATCTGTTTATTTTTAGCTCCACAATGCATTAGAGCAAGAAAAAGCGCACTGGAGCAGCTATCCACAGCCACAGCATACTTTGCACCAGCATATGCAGCAATGGTCTTTTCAAAAAGATCAACTAGAGAATATTCATTTATTAACATACATGTATGTGATGTAGGTGCTGCTGTGTGATACCAGTTGCATGAGACGGCTTGCCGTTTTATTTGCAAGTTTGTTCTGGGAGCTCACACGCGCATGCAGTACTGCATTCTTGGGTGCCCGGGACAATGTGTCTGTGAGATAAAATTTTGATATGTCCATGCCCTTCAACTTGGTGGCTTTTAGTGCATGTCGTAACTCTTGTCTGTTGTAAAAGAACCCCACACAATCGCGCTTGTCAATGTAGCACAATCCTATGTTAAACACATCAATCATTGCAATGCGAAGCACACTAAAGTACGTTTCAATGTTACGCTTGTGTTCTGCATATGATGGTACATTAATGGGCGTGAGACCCTGTATGAGTGTTTCAGGATGTGCATACCTGTCTTGCAAGATATCATAAGCAAACCTGCAATCTGCTTCATCATTAAAATTAAATTCGCGTGTGGAAATCATATGTACCAAAAATTATCTTTCTTTATTTTGTCTATTTTTTCTCTATAACCTTTGTATGGATCACTATCACAGTAATTATAGTGTATTCCCACTGCAGATTCCATGACTTTTTTCTTCAAATAAGGCACATCCAATAAACTGCCATTGGCAAAATCAAAGACACTTGCCACTTGAACACTGATCTGATGTTGCTTCACACCATCATTGAATATGGTTTGAGCTGCTCCATCTTCAATTTTTTGGGGATAGTTGGCTACATTTTCTTTGGCAAAAATATTCTTAAAGAATGCTGTGGTATCTTTGTTGTAGCGATAGTAACCAACTGCACCATTGAGATTGCCGAATTTGCTTTGATCTGTTGCACCCCAATCTCTTGGCATGTTGTCTTGAATGGTAATAATGTGATTGTGTGTTCTTGCCAAATGAAACCGGTCATATCTCTTGTCATCAGTTACTATGATATCTGAATCAATTGATTGAAAGTAATGCAATGGGTTCTTAAGAAAAATGACATCCACATCAGAAAATAAAATATTTTTATGCAACATATCCGCAAGCATTATGGGACCAGTTGCTTTGTGATGCTTTTCTAACTCTATCCAATCACCCCGATCACCAATAACTACATTATCTAATAATTTATATGCCTTGACATTTTGCTCTAAAATGCAATTGTAAATGTCATTATCCAGGCAAAAAATTACTATGTTATCTTTTAAGTTAAACTTGCCTAAATTAGCTATCCAGTTGAGAGTGAGTTCTCTGTAATTATCACTTACTGTTGTAGTGATGATATCATGCAACCCATCAAATTGGTTTCTGGAAAACATATCTCGGGGTAGGTTTCAGGAGCTCAGGCCAATATGAAGCCACATCCTTGGGCGTCTCGAAAACTTTGGCATCAATTTCAGATGCAATTTCTGTTAATAGTTTCTTAATTTCTGTCACTTCAATTTGAAGATCTTCATTGAATCCAGATGCCAATTCTCTGTCAAGTACTCTGGAAGCCTTGTCAACGTAAAATTCTATGACACCCTTCCATTTGGATTTGCACTGCTCTACTACTTGGACATCTTTTGATAGTAGTTTATCTTCCGGTATTTCGAAAATAGCCAGTAACTTGGATATAATGCCGTGGTCAACTGTGAGAGATAAGAAACTCAACCTGTCCTTCATTTCATTGATCATATCCTGTTTGCCAGTCCAGAATGGTTTAAAGAAAAGCTCTTCAATACATATCTCATATAGCCCATTAACTTCTTCTTTGCTCCATTCATTTATCTTTTCAGTAATATTGGTTTTTATTTTTTTATTATACTCATCAACAAGCTTCACGTGATTATCCAAATGAGGCTGCATGTCAGCTTGTGTATAATTACCATTTAATATGTCAAAGAATGTTTTTTCTGGTTTGAACCACAAGCAAAAATTTAAATAATTCTCTGGTGTAATTGTGACATATTTGTTGCGAAGCAGGTCATAAAATGTGTTGCTGTTTTTGAGTTTATAAAATCTTGGATTGCGCGTAATTAAACCTATGCATGCTTCATTGTCCAGAATGAACTGCACATTGCAAATGAATATTTCTGAATATTTGATTAGATCATCCATGATGTTATTTAACCACGATTTCTGCAGATTCAATATTATGTAGGAGGATTAAAGGCACAAAGCACTTTATAATCAACAGAGCCTGATCTGGCGCCCCCACCATAGGTCACATCCACTGTGCCTGTTCTGACATAACCTGTTACAGTGTCTTCAACTGTCCAAGTATATGTGCCGTTATCTATAGCGGTCCTAGTGCACGTGGTGGCGTTTAAGCAGGTCTCGTCTGCAACAGTGATATTGTATGTGCTGGCGCGCATAGGATTATTTGTTACAGATACTGTTGCTGTACCGTCTCTTATTGTGTGATATTTGGTAGGCGTTACTGCAGTTGACGAAAAATTAACACCAAAAGCAAGTGAATAGCCCCGTGCTCCGCCAAACTCACTCATGGCTGTGTCTGCACTGGAATTGAGATTGGGTGCAACAGTCCAGGTTCTATAAATGGCTGCAAGTGCAGTTAAATAGTAATTAGTAACACTCAGAGGCGCTTTGCTGCCTAATTCTTGAATTATGCTGAATGTTCTGCCAGGTCCACCTTTGGAAGGCACTTTGGGGTAGTTTGCACTTGTGTTGCCCGCTCCTGTCTTGAAGCTTATGGGATCCAGGGAAGCAAGTCCATACCAATTGGGAGCAAGAAAGCGCGGGGTGGGTTGAGGTGTGGGTGTGGGTGTGGGAGAAGCTAATGGAGGGGTGATTGTAGGTGTGGGCGTGGGCTGTATAAGACCTATGTCGTTGGAAATAAAAGCTTGACCAATTCTATCGCCATCACCTGCTCCAGGAGGGCTCAGTACATTACCCTGTGCTCCTGTTAGCAACACTCCATTGCCTGTTGCAGGCAGAATACTCAATGCAGTGCCAAACTCTCTTGCAATATTATCAGGCAAAAAAGAGTCAATGGTAAAATACAGTTGAGGAGTTGCAGGAGCGGTGATATTGTATGCATACACTTTGCCAGCCGCGAAGGAGGTTGCATATTTTGCTCCAACAAGGGCCACTGTGGCTCCTGTTGCAGGAGTGCCACTGAGAGCCAATGCACACCCAAGACTGTCATCGGTGTCTAAAATATCAGAAGAAATAATGCTTTGCAATGTGTAACCTAATCCTACTCTGGAAGCAACAAAAGCAGCTCCACTGTAAGTGGCACCTCCTAACAGAGTGCCCACATATTTCCTTGGGGCGCCAATGAGCAAGGTGCCATTGTATGCTTCCAATCGATGACCATAGCGATCACCATTTGTTGCGCGCCAATTGCCTCCAAGTGAAAGTACTGCAGGGAGATACTCATTGGCAGGGCTGTTGTAATATCTCCAGCACAGCACATTGCCAGGAGTGCTTGGAGTTAATGATGCATATGTGGGATCATATGTGGGAGTGCCAGGTGCACCAGCAAAAAATTCTTCATGGCCTGCAATGCCATCATCCGTGACTGCAACAGATGAACCAAGATAACTGTACTTGGGTGTGGTGACCAGATCAGCACTGAACACATCAACAAATGTCCAAGGACTGGTGTTGTTGGTACGCCTGTATTGAAATACTGCACCACATGTGTTCTGTGCACTTGGAGCACCCACAAACATGTTGTAATCACCTCCGGACAAAGCAAAGGAATACCCAAAAGCCCCAGCATACCTCAATGAATTGTGCTCCAATGATGAAATTGTTTGTGTCAAGGTCCATGTGCTGCCTGAATAAACATATTCAAAAACTGCTCCTCTGTCTTCACCATCACTGCATGTGGCTTTGGGAGCACCAATGTACAGATGATCACCGTTTAATGCAACTGAATACCCTGCACCTGCTTGTGTGCCATAACTCACAGGAAGCTGTATGTTAGCAGATTGTGTGTAATAACCATTCACATCTCTGTCAAAAATATAAACTCTGCCACGAAAAGCATCAGCTTTGGGTGCTCCAATGGCAGCCCTGGATCCATTCAATGCTACACTGAAGCCAAACAGACTGTCCGTGAGAGAAACTGTTGCAGAGAGTGGTTGTGTAAAGTACGCCATATCACCTGTTCTTAAGTTCCTTGATTGCTTCAATCAGAAGAGGAATGATCTTTTCATATCTTACAGCTTTGGCACCATTGCGTCTGGTTGTGACTGCTTCTGGAATAATTTCTTCAATTTCATGAGCCAGTACACCAATGTCCTTGCCACTGTATGGAGCAGCATTGTTCCATTCAAAGTTAACTCCATTAATTTTATCTAATTTGTCCAGAGCAGAACCAATTTTCTTAACATTCTTCTTGTACTTCACATCAGACAACGAGAATGCAATGACGTCTTCAGACACTCGCAAATTGCCACTGATGGCAACAGAGTTTGTGGCAGCACCCACATCCAGAGTTATGCCTCCTCCTGTGTTTGAGAGCAATATCTGCCCACTGCCTGCTGAATAAAATTCAATGTTGCCATTGTTTACATCACTGCCAGCGCGCATGTCCACAATGTGACCTGGCCAGCCATCACTGCCATGCAAGAACCCTGGATGAGGTCTGAATAAACTTGCTCCAGACACCACCAAGTTTGCGCCATATGTACTATAAATGGTAGAGGGGGTGACACCTATGCCCACAAATTGATTCTCTCGCACTGCCAGAATGGAACATCTGAGATTTTCAGGAGTGAATAGTTGACCCTCTTCAAAGCGTGCCACAGTCTGATCATAAGCACCTCCATCATAAGACAACTGGGCTACCACCATGGCAGATTCATTGTAATTGTGATTTATGACACTCAATGCACTGGATGTGGTGACTGTGGTTTCAAAATATGTGGTGTCACCAAACACAGACAGATTGCCCAGCATGGTCACATTGGAAGATGAATCAAATATTACATTGTTTCTGAACACTGGCACCCCTCTGATGTCAAAATTGGGATATCCCAATGAACCATTGTTTTGAGAGGACAGAATTGTGGTCAACAAATTCAATGAACTGTTGTACGTTAACCGGTAGCCTTCTTTGCCTTGTGTGAAAATGCTCACATCATCTGTGCTGTTCAAGTGCAGATTTGCATTGCTGGAATACAACACAGTTGCATCTGCATGATCAGGATCCACAGCCAGCAGTTGCATTTGTGATGTGTTGCTGGGTTGATTGCCATTCACAAACAATGAATCTGACACATTAACGGTGGCATCCAGATTGTTTGCAACATATTTTGCAGCTACATTACCAAAATAAAAGCTGGAACCATCATAAGGTGCCACTGGGTTAGCACACAGAGAAAGATATCTTGAATCAAAATCAATCCTGTTGTTCAATTGTTGAATGGTGTACAATGGACTTGCTGATCCTTCATACACCAAAGCCAAACCATCACCAATGAGTTCATTGGAAACTCTCCATGTGCCATCTGCGGGCGTCTGCTCTATGGAACGAAGACCGGGTGATGTGCCTGTGAAAGGTATTGGATGAATGTTCTGCCAACTTTCCAATGCCCCAGGTGCATTGAATCCATACAGAGTGTTGTTTGCAGATTGAAAAACTGTGTCCCCCACTTGTGCCACTGATGTGTACACATCTTTGTTGGTGGTCACACCCAAGAACTTGTTGCCAGCAACCACACCTCCTGCTGTGATGCCATCACCAATGAACAATCTTTGTGAATCTATGCTGTACCCCAGTTCACCTTCTGTTAATACAGTTAATGTGCGCTCGGATTCCAATCCTCTGCGAATAAGAACTTTTACTACTGTGTCAGATGTGATTTCTATGGCCATTATGACACCCTTAAGAATCCACTAGCATCCTTCCAAAGTTTATATGAACCGGCAACACCTGCTGCACCTGGTAAGTTTTGAAATGCAATGTTGAATGCATCAATGGCTTGATCTCTGGTGTTGATGGAAGCCAGATTGATGGCTGCAGGATTCACAGTGAGAGCTCCACTGACTATTTTGATGGTGTTGTTGTCATAGTTAATGGCCACAGGGCCATTGCCTGCAGGTCGTGTGAACCCATTGGCATAATCAAACACACTGTTGTCCACTTTTGTGTTGGTCACTGCATTGTCTTTCAATTTTAAATTGCCCCCAGTATCATACACAATAGTAGAATTATCCACCCGAGGGCCAATGAATTGATATGCAGCAGGCACTGTGTAGTTTGGAAAATTCTGCAAATTGACACCTGTCAGAGCATACAATTTATTGTCTGTTGTGTTGAACACCACATCACCCACTTGAACTGTTGTCAGGCTTGGATCGGGATTTTGTATATTGCCAGAGAAAAACTTGGTGCCTGCTGGAGAACCACCTTTGGTGCTGCCATCGCCCACAAACAATCTGCGTGATGTCACATCTGTGGTGTAACCAATTTCACCTGTGTCCAGAGTGATCTGGCGTCTTTCGGTATCAGTACCTCTTCTTACTTTAAGTTTGATTACTGAAACAGTTGCCATATATCAATTATTTATCTTAATATATTTATTTTATATGGGTTAATTACTGAACAGCTCAAGTAATTATATCAAACGCTTGTGGGGCATGCCATTGATAAAGAGTGCCTGAATTCACAGCATCAAAATCATTGAAAGGTGATCCTAACACCCAACACCCCGGTGGATCTACAGACATGTCAAAGACATCTTCAAGATAGTCAGCATAATCCACCAGCATGACTGCCGAAGTGCCTTGAAAAACTGATTGAGTGATGCCTTGTTCTATGTGAAATGTCATGTACTAATTTATATCAAGCGGAATAAAAATCGACTCTTCCGTTGGAGAAGTTTTGATAGTATCTGAATCCACCTGTTGCAGTTACTATGTAGTATGGTGTGTTGACTCTGTCAGAATTGTAAGCAACTGTGCAAATTTGCACACCATCCAAGAATATGTACATGTTGATAGGAGATTCCCAAGTTGAGCTGTTGTTATTAAAATATATGGCCATGGTTGGATATGTGGCACTGTCACCTAACATTCCGACCTTGGCTGTATAATCTGTAGTCCCAACCATCACACTAGTGGAGAGCACTGCAGGGCTGGGTGTGTTAGAAGGAGTCACAGAAGGTGTGGGCGTGAAAGTGGGTGTCACAGAAGGTGTCATTGTGTTTGTGGGTGTCACAGAAGGTGTCATTGTGTTTGTGGGTGTTGTAGAGGGTGTAATGGAAGGAGTCTGAGTACGTGTGGGAGATGGTGTAATGGAAGGAGTCTGAGTAGGAGTGGGTGTGTGAGAAGGTGTAGGAGGAGGTAACCCACCATTCACAGCAGCTGCAACACCACGCAGAGACACCCCTTTGAAAGACGAGAATTCACTTGCTGCCGACTGCTTGAATCTTGCTAAGTCTCTAAAACTAGGAGGTGTTGCCATACTAATATTTATATCTCAACGGTGTAATTTATTATATTTTTCAAGGTATAATAAATGTTTGATCACCGGGGAAAGTAAAGCGACCGTAAGAGGACACAGGAGCCACATATGTGGGGCCTCCTTCAAAGAACCTGAATCCAAAGTAATTGCCTGCAACACCCCAATTATCAGGCACTGTCAATTGGGCTACTTGATTGGCAGTTACTTTAATAGGTGAGTTGTATATGAACATTAATGTTGAGAAAGAAGTACTTTCTGCTGATGGCACATTGTAGTAATATAACTCTGGTGCACCTTCAACAGGACAAGTGATTGGCGGGACGGAAATGCCATGCAAGGAACGGAATACCACAGAAGGTGAAGAAAATGTGGGGGTGTTGTGATTTCTTGACTGTTCGCATCCTGTCAATGTGAATGAGAACAGATATGGACTGGAGGGCGTCACAGTGGGTGTATGTGAGGGTGTTTGAGAAGGAGAAGCAGCTGGAGGAGTGCTTGTGGGAGTGCCTGTAGGAGTGGGCGTTCTTGTGCGTGTCACTGAAGGAGTAGGTGTGTGTGTGGGTGTAATGGAAGGTGTGGGTGTTCTTGTGAGTGTGAGAGAGGGTGTGGGAGAAGCAGTCCTGGTTATGGTGGGTGTGAGAGAAATGGATGGGGTGATGGTGGGTGTCCTTGTGTTTGTGGGCGTATGGGTAGGAGTAACAGATTGTGTGAGTGTGGGCGAAATTGTAGGTGTTGGTGTTCTTGTTGGTGTCTTGGAAGGTGTTGATGTACGCGTGGGTGTCATGGTGGGAGTTGGGGTCGCAGAAGCAGTTCTTGAAGGTGTAGGCGTCATGGTAGCAGTTGCAGTTGGAGTGACTGTTGGCGTAATAGTCGCAGTTGGTGTAATGGTAGAAGTGGGTGTGATCGTAGGAGTGATTGATGTTGTGGGTGTATTTGTTGGGGT
>Ga0247840_10004749_pt1 | contig 21165 bp, 16 predicted proteins | sample LaCruzMarch2015__FD_192404 | JGI IMG/M metagenome (GOLD analysis project Ga0247840, IMG submission 192404) | Freshwater microbial communities from meromictic Lake La Cruz, Castile-La Mancha, Spain - LaCruzMarch2015_17m | ecosystem: Environmental > Aquatic > Freshwater > Lake | place: Spain... | reverse complement strand
CATGTACATGTGCACGATTTTCGTTAAAATCAGTACCCCAAAAAAGAAAAATCCAAGTAATTTTTGCGGTAATATATACTAAAATTTTAGGCATCAACTATTTTTTCGTGCAAATATAGTTTGTTTTAAAGAATTATCAAAATTACTGAATGAGAATTGTTTCTCGAAAAAACTCGAATTGATAAACCATGAAACAAGATTGGGTTTATTACCGAATAGCACAAGTAAGGGCGTCTTTATAATAGACACCCTCACTTAGCACAAAATTTAATTCCCGAAATATTTCTCTATTCATAACTTATATTTAAAAAATATTTATACATTTGCATTCAGATATTTACAATTGAGCCTTAGGCTTTTTTCGGTATCTTTTTTTCGTCAATTGTAGCGACAATTGCATTACATATTAAAAAAACGAAAAGCGTTTTAAATATTATCCCTTCCTGAAATCTCGACAATTTCAATTACTACGGGATGATAGCAACAAACGCTCCATGTCTATATATTTAGGCGTGGGGCTGTTGCTTATCATCGTAGTAAGGGAGTCGAGACCCTCAGGAAGATGATTTGCAAACAGTTCCCACGCTTTTTTTATGCCCGAAAGTGAAAAAAATACAATATGGAACAACCTGAACAACCAACAATAAAGTAGGGAGCGGCTACCGAAAAGCTTATGAGTAGGTGAAATATAAATAATACAATTATGATTAATTGGATAAACACAAAATTTGGACTATCATTATCAGAATCTGATTTAAGCAATGTAAAAGATTTTTCATTGATTTGGAGCATTTTTGATAGGCATGTATGTAATTCTGGGTTTTCGATTACGCGAATTGAACAGAAATACTCTTACATGAAGTTTGATTCAAAGGAAATGGAAACCTTTTTAGACTATTTTAAAAAGCGGTATATTGAGAATGGTGTAACAAATGAAAGGTTTAATAAATTAAGACTTAGACCCAATGATCGATCTAAATTCGTATCAGATATTTTATTAGAAGGAGATTATAATCCTGGAAATATAGCTCTTGCTATAACAATTATAATTTACCGTTATAGAAATAATTTCTTTCACGGTTTAAAAGAATTTAGAAATATTGATAAACAGGACAAAAACTTTGAAGTTGCAAATGAATTTTTAAAAACAATAATAAATAAATTTTAAACTCTATTGAACATGAAAAAACTTTATTCAATTCTGTTTTCAGTACTAATATGTGCTACTGCAGTATCACAGGTATCTAAAACTATCAATTTGTCAACAGCTGGAACTCTTAGTACTCTACTCACAGCAACAGAAAAAATAACTATTACAAATCTTACCATTACAGGAACTATCGATTCTCGAGATTTCAAAACAATGAGAGACAATATGCCTTTATTGGCTATAGTTGATATTAGTAGTTCAAATATTACTTTATATACAGGTACTGCTGGCACTTATAATTCTGGAACTAATAGTTTTACATATCCTGAAAATGAAATCCCTCAAAATTCCTTTTGTACACCATCCAATATTGGTAAAAGCACTCTGACAAGCTTTATTTTCTCAAATTCAGTTACAGCAATTGGCGATGATGCATTTTGTAATTGTGTAAGTATAGTTAATATTACAATTCCCAATTCAGTAACTACAATACGTCGTGATGCATTTTTAGGATGTACAAACTTAACGAACATCAGCTTAGGTAATTCAATATCAACTATTGGAACTGCTGCGTTTGCTGGTTGCAATATGTCTACCATAACTATTCCGAATTCTGTAACTTCAATAGGTGATGTAGTCTTTAATGCCTGTTCGAATTTAAAAACTGTTTATAGCCTAAATGTGAATCCCCCAAGTGTTTTATTAAATACCCTTGGCGGAGGTGTCAAGAATATCTATGTCCCAACGACATCAGTTTTAGCCTACAAAGGAGCCCAGTATTGGAAAAATCACACCATAAATTCATTTACTAAAGTAACTATTAATAATCCCACAGCTGGCGGTTTAGCTTCATCTCTTATATCGGGAGGATTTGCTCCGTTGTCATCAATTCTTAACTTGACTGTAACTGGGAATATGAATAACACTGATTTTGCAACAATAAAAACCTATATGTATAACTTGTCAGAAATTGATTTGTCAGGTACTATTTTTGCTAACAACACTTTACCAGATAATGCATTTGCAAACAATCTATATCTAACCACAATAGTCCTACCTTCAACACTTCAAACTATTGGTGCTTCATCTTTTTCAGGCTGTCGTTATCTATCAGGCGCATTAACAATTCCAAGTTCAGTGATTTCAATTGGAGATTATGCATTTAAAAATTGTACAAACAGTTTGACTATTTCCAGCAATGCTACTACTATAGGAAAAAATGCTTTTCAAAATTGTACTGGTCTTAAAGGTAGTTTATCGCTGTCAAATAACATAACGACAATTAATGATTCAACGTTTTTGGGTTGTAGTGGTCTAACAGGCACACTTACATTACCTACTTCCTTGACTAGTATTGGAAATAATTCATTTACAGGTTGTAGTGGCATTTCTGGGACATTAACCCTACCTAACTCATTAACAACAATAGGTAGTAGTAGCTTTGTAGGTTGTACTGGATTAAGTGGTATTCTCACGTTTCCGCCTAACTTAACAAACATTGGAACTAGTGCATTTGACGGTTGCACAAATTTCACAAAATTATATCTCAAAAACAATGTTCTCACAATTGGAGATTATGCATTTAGAAACTGTTCAAGTCTTTACGTAGTTTCAGTGGCTAGAATAAATCCCCCAACCATATTTTCAAACACTTTTGGGAATATTAATTTAGTGAATTGTGCATTAGAAATACCAACTGGTAGCACTAGTCTATATCAAGGTGCTAATTATTGGCGTCAGTTCACATTCTCTTATGAAGCCACTTTATCAAACTTGTATGGTATTACATTACAAATTGGAACAGGAGGTAGTGTAGTAGAAAATAACGTGACATTAACAAATGGGGCAATAATATCTGTAAATGAAAATAGTAATAAAGTATTTACAATTACTCCCAATAATGGTTACGAAATTGCCACGTTGACTTTTGGTGGTGTAAATGTAAAATCACAAATTACCAACAATCAATATTCAACACCAATTGTAAATACTAATACTGTATTGAATGTAACATTTCAAAAAACTCAATATAGTTTATCAATCAAATCTGCTGAATCAGGAACAGTAAATCAGCTATATGATTTTGGTTCAACACCTGCTTTTAGCTTCACCCCATCATTAGGTTGGAAAGTAAATACAGTTTATTATAATAATTTTGATGTAACCAATTCATTGGTAAATGGAATTTATACCGTTCCTGCAATTACAGCAAATGCTTTACTGAATATTTCTTTCGTTAGTAGTACTACAGGTGCTCCAGAGTTAATCAACAACAAAGTAAAAGTCTATAGCACTAATTCCAAAATAATAGTAGAAGGCACATCTGAGGGAGAATTGGTAAATATATATACGATTAATGGAGAACAAATTCAAGCTATTAAATCAAAAGGTGAGCGAATAGATTTACCTGCTCAAAAAAATGCTATTTATTTAATTAAAACGGAGAATAAAGCTTTTAAAGTGATATTGTAGTATAATAATCTATTTTTCATCGGCTGAATTTCTTTATCAAATTCAGCCGATTGTGGTTTTAGTACCATATCACCTTTCTTAACAGCATAACAAAGAATCACAAAATAAAAGTTTGAGTAAAAGGATTGTACAGAAAGACTAATCCCCCATCGCTGTCCGTAGCTTCCTTAGCTACGGACTGTGAGTAGCAAGTTTCCTAACTTGCATATTGAAAAACAAAAATATCCCAGTGCTCCGCACCTTTGTATGATTTTGGCATATTTAATCTTCAAATATTACGCTACACTATAGTTTAAAACTGTAATTATTCGGGGCGCGACTTAGAGTCGCACTCCGAATTTTGCTTCGCATTTTTAACACGGCTGCTTATCAACTTAAAGCTTGAAGTGCAATCGGGTTTTTATGCAAAAACAAAATTTCGATTCTGTTTGTTATGCTATCAAAAGGAAGTTTAGTATATTTGCAGAAAAAAAATGAACAAATAAATATATTGACACATGCATCTAAATTTAAACATTGCCTACAACGACTTGGTATCAATTGTTAAGCAACTTCCAGTTTCTGAACTAAAAAGGTTGAACACAGCTATTAACAATGAGATTGTTACAAAGAAACAAACAAAAAGAAATACTTTGCAATCCTTGATTTTAAAAGCACCAACATGGACTGATGTGGAATATGATGAATACCAATCAATTAGACAGCTTATTAACAAATCGAGATTAGCATGATACTTTTAGATTTAAGATTCATTCTGGAATGAATTTTTGGATTCCATTGAAGTAATAGATTTTGATTTGCAATCTTCTCTTCAAGCAATTGAAATTTATAAACAGCTAAGAAAGAAAAACAAAATGATTGATTTGGCTGATATTTTGATTGCTGCAACCAGTATAAGTTATAAATTACCATTGGCAACTTTAAATCTGAAACATTTTCAAAGAATAAGTGGTTTAGAAATTGTAAATTAAATAACCTCCGCCCCTGCTATACGTCTTTAGTTACGCTGATTTTCAATTCAATTCGCTTCGTCTGTTGAAAAGCAAATCTCCTGATTTGTAAATTAATAAAACATTCCGGTGCCCCCGTTGCTCGGGATGTTTCATCCGCTATGATACTCCCTTTAATTTTATCTCGCCCTCATATACTGCACCGGCCACTGTGGTTGGTGTTTTTCGTTTAAGTTTAATACAAAATAGGGATTGCGTAGTAATTCGCGTCCTAAAAGTACGATATCAGCTTGTTTGCTTTCGAGAATTTGCTCAATTTGTGTTTGGTTTGTTATTAACCCAACCGTTGCTGTTGGGATGCCGGTTTTTCTTATGGCTTCCGAAAATGGCACCTGATACAATGGTTTTACATCCATTTTTGCATCAATAATATTTCCACCCGACGAGCAGTCAATCATGTCTACTCCTTTGTCTTTCAGCTCACTACACAGCTTTACAGTTTCATCAATGTCCCAGCCGTTTTCTTTCCAATCGGTAGCCGATAGCCTTACAAAAAGCGGTAAATCGGCTGGCCACACTTCTTGTACCGATTCAACAATTCGAAATAGTAGGCGTGCACGATTTTCGAAACTTCCGCCATATTCGTCGGTGCGCAGGTTGGTAAGTGGCGACAAAAATTCGTGAATCAAATAGCCGTGCGCTCCATGCAGCTCAATTATTTTAAATCCAGCCGCAAGAGCACGTTTGGCGGCCTGTCGGAAATCGAAAACCAATTCGTCAATTTCCTTCATTGTCAATTCTTTGGGCGGAACTTCGTTAGGGTCGAATGGAATTGGCGAAGGCGCATAGGTTTTCCAACCACCATTTGCAGGTGTGAGTTGCTTACCGCCAAGAACAGGTGCGTCGTGCGAGGCTTTTCGTCCGGCATGAGCCAATTGTATTGCTGCAACAGAGCCATTTCCATGAATAAAACGAACAATGTCAGCAAGAGGCTGAATGTGTGCATCGTGCCATATCCCCAAATCGTAAGGCGTAATCCGACCTTCGGGCGAAACGCCGGTAGCTTCAACAATGATTAAACCAACACCGCCTACTGCGCGTGCTCCGTAATGTGCTAAATGCCAGCTGTTGGCCAAACCATCTTCGGCTGAATATTGACACATGGGAGGCATTCCTATTCGATTCGGAATTGTTACCGATTTCAGTTGAAATGGATTAAAAATACTGCTCATAGCGTTTTGTTTTTTATCATAAAACAACAAGTAGGATAGAATGTTTTTTTGCGACAGCAATAATATTAGCAACTGTTTCATTTTTAGAGTTTGTAGTTTCCAAATAATTTAATAATTTTGCCAAAAGTGTATTGAATGGAAAGGATAATCACATTTTTTACCTTATAAAAAATTAGAAAAATAAATATGTTAGTTAAAACATTTGGTGCTGCTGTTCAGGGAATTAACGCTACTATTGTAACAATAGAAGTGAATGTAAGTAAAGGAATTAAGTATTTTTTGGTGGGTTTGCCCGACAATGCAGTGAAAGAAAGTCACGAACGTATTGCCTCTGCGTTGCAATATATTGGTCATCAGATGCCACGCAAGCAGATTGTGATTAACATGGCTCCTGCAGATATTCGCAAAGAAGGTTCGGCCTACGATTTGGCACTTGCCATAGGCATGTTGGCTGGCGACGAAAAAATAAAATCCGAAGAATTAGAAAAATTTGTGATAATGGGCGAGCTTTCGCTCGATGGGAGCCTACAACCAATAAAAGGCGTGCTACCTATTGCCATAAAAGCGCGCGAGGAAGGTTATAAAGGCTTTATTCTACCCAAACAAAATGCACGTGAAGCAGCTGTTGTTAATAACTTAGAGGTTTATGGTGTAGAAAACATTTCGGAAGTAATAGATTTTTTTAATGGTATAAAATCACTCGAACCAACCATTGTAAACACCCGCGAAGAGTTTTTTAACCAAGTTAATCTTTCGGAAATTGATTTTTCGGATGTAAAAGGGCAAGAAAGTGTAAAACGTGCAATGGAAGTTGCTGCTTCAGGTGGTCACAATATTATTATGGTTGGCCCTCCGGGAGCCGGAAAGTCGATGTTGGCAAAACGAATTCCGACAATTTTACCTCCACTAACGCTTCATGAAGCGCTGGAAACAACTAAAATTCATTCCGTAGCCGGAAATATTGACAGTAATACGTCGCTTATTTCGCAACGCCCATTTCGCAGCCCCCACCATACGATTTCGGATGTTGCTTTGGTTGGCGGGGGAACTTTTCCACAGCCGGGCGAAATTTCGCTGGCTCACAACGGCGTACTTTTTCTCGACGAATTGCCTGAATTTAAGCGCACCGTGCTCGAAGTTATGCGTCAGCCACTCGAAGACCGGAAAATTTGCATTTCGCGTGCCAAATTTGCCATTGAATATCCCGCTAGTTTTATGCTGGTGGCCTCCATGAATCCTTGCCCTTGTGGTTATTACAATCATCCCGAACGGGAATGTGTTTGTGGTGGAGGTGTGGTACAAAAATATCTCAGTCGCATCTCGGGCCCCTTGCTCGACCGCATTGACATTCACATCGAAATTGTGCCAGTACCATTCGAAAAATTATCGGAATTAAAAGATGCTGAATCAAGCGAAAAAGTTCGTGATCGCGTAATTAAAGCCCGACAGATTCAAGAAGAACGCTTTAAAGATATTGATGGCGTATATTGCAATGCTCAAATGTCGTCGAAACAAATGCGAACCTTTGCTCAAATTGACAAAGCTGGTTCGGAGCTTTTGAAAAATGCCATGCAGCGTTTAAATCTTTCTGCACGCGCTTACGATCGTATTATAAAAGTTGCCCGTACCATTGCCGACCTCGAAGGTGCAGATAATATATTGTCGAACCATATTGCTGAAGCTATAAACTATCGCAATTTGGATAGAGAGGGTTGGGCAGGTTAAATTTTATCCGTTTTGACTAATCAACACCAATGACTTTTTATTCAAAATCTGAATTTGCTTTCCATTCATTTTAATAATTCCATCCTTATCAAATTCGGTCAACACGCGACTTACACTTTCGCGACTGGTATCCACTAAGTTCGCTAATTCCGATTGCGAAAGTGGCAGCGTAAATATTTCGTTTTGAAAAATAGTCTCTGAAAATTCCAACAAAGCATCGGCCATATTTCCACGTATTTGCTTTTGAGTACGGTTGGCACAGCGACGAAACGATTCCAATTCGTTTTTGCACAATTCGATAATTATTTCGTTCGAGAAATCACGGTTTTCGTTTAATATCGTTTGAAAAACCTTTACATCAATAAAACACACCTCTACATCCGACACTGCTGTAACCGAATACTGATTAATTTTATCGCCAAATGTTGTTGGTAATCCTAAATAAGTTGGTGCTTTAACCAATTTCACAATTTGCTCATGATAAGGCCCCTGCAAATGTATTTTTGCCATGCCGGTTCGCAGAAAAACCACATTGGTAGAGTACATTCCCTGTTTGATAATGGAGTCTCCTTTCTTAAATCCGAGAACCAAATGATTTTCCGAAAGTTGCTCAAAACTGGCATCACACAATGTTGTAGCGGCTTTTGAATTAAACGGACAAGTTTTACAATTGCTTTGCATAGTACTTCAATTAAAAAAATAATTATGCAAATATAAACAATGTGATGCATATCACAAAACAAAGCCTCTTAATTTATAGTAATCCCAAGTATTTACTATTTGAGAAAGTAGTGTTGTTTGCAGATGAAAAGTACAACCAAGCATGTATATCCGAACATAGCCAGGAATCAGGCAACGAAAATTCAACTGCGCGGGAAGCTCTTAATGCATTGTTCTGTAGGTGAATAATTTGTTTTAGGTTGTGATTGAATGCTACTATACTAATTTCATCATCGGGATTTTCAAGTAAAAACTCCTTATTATAACTCCACGTTAATTTGAATACCTTATCGGCTTGTTTTTGGAGGCTTTGGGTAGCAGGTAAAGCTAAATTACCCACAGCAAGTAGCAATCGGCTATAATCAATCCGAAAATCGGGAAATTCACCCGACACACAGGTTTTCATTGCCAGCGATACCGCACGGTTTATTCCATATTGTCCACCAAAAGTGACGGTAAAAAGCTTCCGCATGCAATTTAGCTCTTTGACTGCAAATCCAAACTTACTGCGTTGCGATTGTTGTTTAACCGTATTTGGATTGGGTGGAATGATGTGTGCTCTGAAATAAGTCGTACCATCTTTCATGGTTACAGCTACCACATCACCGTGTTTGCCGGATATTTTTCCAAAAGTCGAAGACTTGAATTTTGCCATATTAGCTAATTTGTTTTACAGTTGCAAAAGTAGTGTTTTAAATTTATTATTTATTGAATAATAATAGAAGTAGAACATAAGAATCACAGTATTTCATCGGAGCAGCATCGGAGCGGGTATAGAAGAAACACGGTAAATGCACTGAGGCTACTCGTACGCTTATTTGCGAACTTACAGAATAATAATAAGAAGCAATTGTGTTTATGTCAGTAGGTGAATCATTGGGAACCCAAGTCATATTTATTACACATGCTTACAGCAAATGTTTTGTAGATAAAAACCCAAAACAGGGTTTAATTTTAGGGTTTATGCCTGTAAAAACACCCATTAATAAACAAAAAATTGTTCAAATGGAAAAAATATATCAAAAGTTTAAATAGCAAATAAAGTATTCAATTTTGAGCCTAAAAATTAAACACATAAAAATACCTTTTGAAGCAAGAATTTTATGTATATTTGCGCTTCAATCAACAATAAAAACAGACAATATTCGAAATATAAACAATTTACCGTACAGACGCGATGCTTCGCGTCTCTATTAAACATAGTATTTAAATAGCATTCTGCTATTGTTCGCGCATACGAAACCTAGTAAATTTCTTTAAAAAGCGAACGCAAGATTAGACTCAATGAGCAAAATGCTCACGCCAAACGGCGTGGGCTTTTGACTTATCAATCTTGTGTGGGCTTTACTAGGGCCTCGTATGCGGGTAAGGATTAAGTTCACGCTTTTTTTGTGGGCAAAACTCTTATCAGGAGCAGTTGTAACGATGCAACTAAAGCCCCAATTCTCAATGCCTTTAAACATTCTCCAATACGAGTCCGACATTTGGTCGTCAGCCGATTCTCTACGTTCTGCAGGTCTGAAACAGAGCGATTTTCCAAAATACATGATGCCTTTCTTTGCTTTGCGAATGGTCGAAAGCCGTTTGCTACGTGAGCACAAACGATTGTCGGAAGAGTTTGGAAAAACCGATAATAATACCGACGAATACATTGAATACTTCAAAACCATCGGACTTGGCTATAATAGCTATGTAATTCGCAGCAATAAAATGCTCCGTGATATTTGTGCCAACGATAAAACCTTTGAATCCGATTTTAAAGAATATTTGGGAGCTTTCGACACCGAAACGCGCCATTTGTTGGGCGTGGACAAAGGCAACGACGAAGAAAAATACCTCGATATTTCGGGCGTTTGCGGCATATTGCGCGCTAAAAAGATTTTGTTTTCTATCGTACAAGGTTGGAGCAAAATAGATTTAGAACCTTTCGACAACTCCGAAATAACAACCCTCGAAGAACATATAAAACGCAAATGGGCTGATATTTCGGCCGAAACGGCTGGGGAACAATATACGCCCGATGATATTATTGGACTGATTTCGGATATTGTGGCTTGTAAAATTCAGGATAACGAAGAGTTTTTGACGCTTCTCGACCCAACTTGTGGTGGTGGAAACTTACTTTTTGGGATTGAAGATAAGCTAAGTTCGAAAACCAACCGACCAACTAAAACTTATGGGATGGACTGGAATTCGTCGCTCTATGCCCTGGCAAAAATTGAAAGTCGATTCCGTATCGATTCTGAAATTGAATATGGAAATACATTGACCGAAACAAAATTTATAGATAAAACTTTTGATGTAATTGTGGCAAATCCTCCTTATGGTGTGGACTGGAAAGATTACCGCAAAGCCATCGAAACCGACAAAACAGGTCGTTTTGTGGCTTTACCTGCTATATCGGATGGTCAGTTGCTTTTCGACCAACACATTGTTTATCATTTAGATAATGATGGAATTGCGGTAGTTGTAAACAACGGCTCATCGCTCTTTAGTGGCGATGCCGGAAGTGGCGAAAGCACCATAAGGAAGTACTTTTTTGATAAAGATTGGGTGGAAGCCATTATACAAATGCCCACCGATGAGTTTTTCAATACCGGAATTTACACCTACTTGTGGGTTTTCAACAAAAACAAACCTGCCGAACGAAAAGATAAAATCATACTGATTGATGGTAGCAGTAAATATGTGCCATTGAAAAAGAGCAAGGGAAAGAAACGCCGTGAAATGAGCGAGGAAAACCGTGCCGAAATTATCAAAGCATTGGTCGATTTTGAGGACAATGATTTTGCGCGAGTTTTCGACAAATGGCATTTCTACTACAACAAACAATCTATTATGCTTACCAATGTAGATAGCGAAGGCAAGTTTATAGCAGAAAAAATAAAACTAAAACCGACCCGAATTACTCAAACCGGCGAAGAAGGCACTTTTGAACTCACAACTTTTGAATTGACTGATAGTGAGGGCTTCACTTCGAGTGAAACCCTCACTTTGACAGAGCGTTACGATGCAATTATTGCACCGGCTATTAATGCTTTCGATTACAAAGAAAGCAATCTGATTGTAGAGGCTGATGGAAAATTCTATACCTACAACAGCGAAGAAGAAACCATTTTCACAATGGGGCATGCCCCATTGCAAAATGACAACACAGGCAAACGTCTTGGTTGTGGTAAAATTCAAATTAAATCCACATTCAAAAAATCCACCAAAACAACCAAAGACAAATATAGTATTACGGTTGAGCTTGTGCCCGACTTGCAAAAGGATTACGAAATTATTGCCTATTCGCCCAATGAGGACGAAAACCGAGCCAATATTGCTGCATTTATGGCAAAATACGTAACTCGTCCGTTTGAGTATCTGGATAATACCGTAGGTGTGGAAATTAATTTCAATAAGGTGTTTTATAAACCCGAAAAACTGGAAGATATTCAGGATATTTTAGCTGATTTAAAACAGCTTGAAAACGATTTAGAAACTCTTGAATCCAGTTTATCGCTATGAAACGCTACGAAAAATATAAACCTTCGGGGATAGAGTGGCTGGGAGAAATTCCTGAAAATTGGGAAGTAAAGAGGGTGAAAGACCTCGGAGAATATCAAAGCGGATATTTTATTGATGCTAATGAATTTGATAATGACAATAACTATCCTGTGTTTGGCGGTAATGGTTTACGTGGATACTCTAGTAAATTCAACCACAACGGAGAATATATACTTATTGGTAGACAAGGTGCATTATGTGGTAATGTAAATTTTGCCAGAGGAAAATTTTGGGCTACAGAACATGCAGTAGTTGTTTACAACAGATTGAATGTTCATAAAAGATGGTATGCATTTTTACTTGACGTTATGAATCTCAATCAATATGCAATTTCGGCAGCTCAACCTGGTCTTTCTGTTGATAAAGTTAAAAGGTTAATGTTACCATTTCTTGAATTTAAGAAACAAGAAACCATTGCCAACTATCTCGACAAAAAAACCACCGTCATTGACCGCAAAATAGAACTTCTTACAGCAAAAACAGCAAAATACAAAGCCTTACGCCGTAATTTGATAAACGAAACGGTCTGCCGAGGATTAAATCCAAATGTTTTACTAAAAAATAGTGGTGTTGAGTGGATTGGAATGATACCTGAGCATTGGGAGGTGAAAAGGGTTAAAGAGATTTTTTATATTGGAAGAGGTCGTGTGATTGGACAAGATGAATTAGTTGATGATAGTAAATATCCTGTATATTCTTCTCAAACAGAAAACAATGGCTGTTTAGGTTATATTGATACATTTGATTTCAATGCTACTCTTTTGACATGGACAACAGATGGTGCAAATGCTGGAACTTTATTTAAACGGGAAGGAAAATTTAACTGTACAAATGTATGTGGAACATTAAAACCAAAAAAGCGAAAAGAAAATCTTGATTTTATTCTTTATGCTTTACAAATAGCTGCAAAACATAACAAAAGAATTGATACAAATGGAGCTAAAATAATGAATAATGAAATGAGCGTTATTCCACTTTTATATCCACCATTAGAAGAACAGACAGCAATTGCCAATTATCTGGATGAAAAAATCACTCAAATAGACACTATACTTACTAATATCGGTGAGCAAATCGCGAAACTCACACAGCTTCGGAAGACTTTGATAAATGATGTGGTAACGGGTCAACTAAAAGTAACGGATTGAAAAATAAGGATTTAATTTTTTACTAATGCTCCTGAAATTACAGCTTTAACAAGAACAATATTGGAATGTACAGTATAAACAATGATTAATTTTTTAAATACGATAGTTCGGGCATTTAAGCCAAATTTTAAAATGTCTGTTTTGTCAGAAACAGATATTGATTCGGCAAAGTTTTCTAATGAGAAAATGTCATCGTATAATTCAATCAGGTATTTCTCGGCGGTGAGTGGTGCTTTGTAAATTTCAGAAATGTAATCGATTATTTCAAATATATCGTTTTGTGCAGCATCTGAAATACGGACAACATACTTCCTCATCGCGTATATTTATTATCGAACGTGCGATTGTATTTTTCGCCTAATCTGCTGAAAGCAAGTTTTGCCGATTCGGCTGCCGATATAGAGTTTATAGGTTCGCCAACTTGTTCAAAAATCTCTGTAGCTGTAGCATAAGCAGTGGAGGTAGTTTCTGCAACTACGGTTGGTTCGATAAATTCAACAGATTCGGGATAACGTCGAAGTTCGTTTTCCAATCGTTTTCCGGCTGCGGAATCGGTATTTATTTTTACAGTAATTATCATGGCAAATCAATTAATGACGCTACAAATATACTATCATTTTGGAAATAGTCAAGTAATTGATACGAAAAAAAATAAACAAAACATATTATGCACGAACTCGATTTACAAGGAGGTTATTTGCTGAATTTTTTGTGTTCGGCCGACGGATTAGGCTACAAAGAAGTAACAGCCAATACTGTTTCGGAAGATTATGTAATTGAAGAAGATTTGAAAGCGTTTCTGTCCGAAACTGCTTTTAATCAGGCAAATTACCGGAAATTACTTCGTAAGTACGGGAACGATGAAAAGGAATTATTTGCCGAATTAATTCCTTTCTTACTCGACCGTATAAAATCGAGTGCCAATATGGCTTTGTTTTTTAACAGCAACAAAAACTTTACGTTTCAAGGGCTTACATTCTCGCTTTATGCGCCAAGTGGTTCGGAACTCAGAGGCGATCAAGATTTCAAGGAAAATATATTCAGCGTGGTGCAGGAACTGCCCTATAAATACAAACACGAGGGGAAAATACTGTTTTCGTTCCGCCCTGATTTGACTTTCTTTCTGAATGGTTTTTATCTGGGTTATTCGGAGCTAAAAAGCAATTGGAACAATCAGGATGCCCGCAAAAGTGGTCGCTCGAAAGTAACCAACGATTACCGTTGTGCGGTGGAAGCTTACCTGAAAATTGCCAACGGGAATGACGTTTCGCAAACCATACGCCGTAATTTTCTGCGAATTTTCGATAAAGCAATTCACATTACTGCCACGGATATTCAAAACACCTTTGTATTGCGTAATACTGCGCCTCTGTTCGACGAAATAAAAACGGCAGTAACTACCAATTTCGATTTTGAGCAATATCAACGCGCCATTCTCAAAGTATTTAAAGCTTATCCGTTGCGTGAACCGCAAGCTTCGCAAACCGAACGTTTCGAAGAGGTTTTCAGAGCATTGTATTCCAAACGCATGATTGAGAAAGAAATACTGTATTATAACTTTTTGGAGCGCGAACTGGTAGTAGCGGCTAAAGGTAAAAAGGAATACAAACACAATGACGGTCGATTGATTTCGCCTCGCCCCAAACAAAAGTTTGGCACGGATAAAATTACAGATAAAATTGCTGAATTTATTGAGCACGAAAAGGAACCGGATTATTTTATCAAAAAGTTAGAAGCCGAACTTCGCGCAAAAGGAGCAAGCGAACCCAAGATTCAGGAACTTGTAGACAAACGGCTTAAATATCAGAACAATAAGAATGTGTATTCGTTGTTGTTGCAATACGCAGCAGGTTTTGGTAAAAGTAATATCATTGGTTGGACGGCTCTGCAACTGAAAGATATGCACGACGAAAATGGCAAATTTATTTACGATAAAATAATGATTGTGGTAGACCGTTTGCAACTCCGCGACCAGTTAGATACCATGCTCCACAACATGAACATTCAGAAAGGAATGTTTATCGAAGCATTCGACAAAACATCATTCAAAAGGGCATTGAGTAGTTCAGAACGTATTGTGGTAGTCAATATTCAGAAATTTTCGGCTGTAACCAGTAAAGACAACGCCACCACCAATCAGTTTTTAGACGAAGTGGCTATCAATCGTTTAGCAGCTATGCGGGTTTGCTTTATTATCGATGAGGTTCACCGAAGCAATTCAGGTGATCAGCATGAAGATATGGTTTCACTATTCGATGAGTTGCAAAGCACTTTCGACAATAGCGATACATACAAAACCGCTCGCAAAAAGAAAAACCTGATTATAGGTTTCACTGCTACACCCAGCGACCACACACTTGCCCGTTTTGGCGAGTATAACAAATACGCTGAAGGTGAAAAACTGTGGGTTCCGTTTGATAGCTATACTATGAAGGAAGCCATTGAAGATGAATATATTTTCAATCCGCTTCGGGGAATTGTCCCTGTATCGGCTAAAATGTTTTTTCAATTGCCCGAAAATAAATTGGAAGGTTTTGAAGGCGACACCGGCTACAATGATAAAGAGTTGACGGAAGAAGAACTCGAAAAACGCTATCAAATTCGCAAAGAGAAAATTTATTCAGACCCCGAAAGAATTGATGCGATAGCTCATTTTGTGGTAGATAGGTTGCTTTCGGCGGTTTATCACAACATTCGTGGTACAGCAAAAGCCATGCTTGCCGTTTCGTCTATTCCCAATGCTATAAAGTATAAAAAGCTGATTGACAGATATTATCCGCAAGCCATAGCAGCCCAAAAGAAATACGAGCGGTTTAGCGAAGCACCAATTTATACTGTCTATTCGGAGCGTCAGGGAGTTGAATCGCCCAACGGTTTAAATGGTGGCATCAACGAAAAACAGGTATTGCAAAACTTCAAGTTGGCAAAAAACGGATTAATCATTGTGGTTGATAAACTCCAAACCGGCTTTGATGAACCAAAACTGCATACTTTGTTTCTTGATAAAGAAATAAGAGGTATCAATGCGATTCAGACAATTTCGCGCGTAAATCGAATTACAAAAGATAAAAACGACTGTAAGATTGTTGATTTTTCGCACCTGAATGTGAATGTAAAGAATATAAAACAGGCATTTGAGCATTTCTCCAATGTGGTTGTGTCGGACTTTGCACCGCTCGAAGATGAGAAAACTTTGCTTGAACTTTACAAGCAACTCAATAAAAACGACTTGTTTAAGGCGAATTTCAAATTGTTCAAACAATACAGTACAGCATATACTGCTAAAAGCAAGATGATAGAAATAGAATCTGCGTTTCGGGTGTATATTCAGAATAATGTTGAGCAAGCCAAAGAGTTAAAAACCAGCGTTAATAGTTATTTCAGAATCCTGAACCTGATTGAATTTGTAATTGAACTGGACAAGAAATTATCCGATGAATTGTTTACCGAGTTTTGGCACAAATTCAGTATCATTTACCGTCAGGCAACCAAATCGACAGGTACGGATGTGGATGATGTAGAAATCTATTTCGATAATAAAATTGGGATTATTGCACCCATTGAAGAGGAAACGAAAGGACGAAACAAAGGAGCAGGAGCAGGTGAGCCGCCAATAGGACCCGGTGCAAAATACAATATTCTGAAAGAGATAGAAAAACGCAACAAGCTGGAAGAGAAGATAAAAGAACAAATCGAAGCGTTCGAAAAACTAATTGATGACTTCTTTGAGTTTATTCTCAACGACGCAAATGGTAAACGCCTGATAGCCAAAATAAAAAACACCGGAAACGCATTTACATATACCGAAAAACTAAGTGATTTTGGCAAGCTCTACACGCAGTACACGATTAAAAATCGACACAAACTAAATGCTTTCTTTTTACAGGAAACAAAAGGCAATTTATCTCAATTGTTTGATGATTTTGAACGAAGCATAACCATAACATCCAAAGAATACACAATTACTCCCCCGCAAAAAACGATTGCAGCCGCACCAACGAATGAGTAGAAATCTAATCAAAGGTATATAGTAATTTTAATCTCTGCTCTTCGTAGCGTGAAATCTCACACTAGGAGCTTTCCGTAGTTTTTTTAACTACTGACTTTGAGAACTTGTCCGTCCACGGCTACGTGTATGAAACGTTTGGCATTTCAAAGCTGTTTCCTGTCAATTTACAACTACTTTTTATAAGAGTTGTAGTGCTCGATAAGCCACAGACTGCCAGCTGTTTTATGCACGATGTTGGCGGTATGTTGTTCTTTAAATCATTCCGGTCAGTAAATTATTTTAAATGTTTTTTTCTTATCGCCTGATTCGATTTTTACGAAATAATTACCTGCTTTATTATACTTCAAAGGTATGAATGACGTGTTTGATTTACCATTCTTAATTATCTTACCATTTAAAGTATAAATACTATAAGAAATCGGCCAATGTGTTAATCCTTGAATGTTAAGCTCTCCATTGGTGCGACTTGGAAACATCTTCCATTGAGATGTTGTGGCTTCTTCGATATTTGTAAGGGAATAAATATGTTCCTTTTTTAAAATCATTTCGGTTTTGGGTAAGTTTTCACTATCAAACATTTTTATGAATTGTTTCGAATCATTTGTGGCTGACTTCGAAATGTGATTGATATAATCAGGTTTTATGCTCTGATAACAAATCTCAAAACCATATTTTAAAATACTTCCTCCAAAAGAGAATTTATAAGTAATCTGGTCTGATCCTGAACCCTCTACACCGGTGCTGTTTTTATTAAAGTTAACATCTTCCCTGGCATTGCCCCATATTGATATAAGGCTATCGTAAGGTTGACTATTAACAAAACCTATTGGAGGTAATCTATTGTCTTTTAAATATTGAGATGCTTCCAACAAAATGGTGGTTACTTCGTTTACAGTATTTCCTAATACAGCTTCGTAAATCTGAACATCTTTTTCGTTAGAAATAGTATCGTGATGAGATTCAAAATCTGATTGATAAAGAATATTGCCTTGCTTGTCGTATTTTCCCGATTCAAATATCGTATCCCCTGTTTCGTTTAAAGCATAAAAGTGAACCCACATTCGCCTACTTGGAAATCCGGTCGGCAATTTATGACCCGTTTTATTTTTTAGAATTAAATCAATAACTATTTCATTGGAATTTGAGCTTACATTTGAACTTACTTCTATTGAATTGCTTTTTAAATTCTCTAATGTATAAAAAGCGGTAATGTCAAGGTTCGAAATGTCGCTATTTATACCGAGCGCTGTGTAATTATCTTTCAACAACTTATTTATAACTGTGTTTCCTCCCACAAAATGATGTTCGAATACAGGATTACGTTTGTTTACTAAATTCCCGGGAAGAGATGAAATCTTCATTTCTTCATTTACACTTGGCATGTGGCATTTCTGACAAGACATCTCTTGCGCCGGATAAACACTATTCAACCACTCATAGTAAGGCATTTGCTCCGGAAAATACCCTGCAACATTACCGGCTTGGTCAACATAAGGTGTAGAAAGGGTATGACATGTTGCACATAGGGCAGATGATTCAATATGGGTACCGTGTACAGGGGTATAACCCGTATTATTAACCATGGATGTGGTAAACGGATTGCTATATGGCCCATACATTTTTTTATCTGGCTTAATGTGGTATTTCCCCGAAAAACTTTCAACAGTTGCCAAATTATCCGGGTCAATTTGATGACATACAGCACAACTTACACCATCTAAACTCAATGGGTCTTGTTTCAGTTCGTCAAACGTAAAATGTGTTCTACCGTCATATATTGCCTCAGTACGTCCCATGGGCGCATGGCATGTTGCACATTTATCTTCAATTACTACCTTTAAATGAGGATTCTCTTCAACTTCTGAACTAACTTTTGCTCGCCAGTAAGGGTCTTTAGCAGAATTTGCCATCATACTGGATTTCCAATGATATGGAGGAGAAACGTCTCTACCTGCTGAATTCATTAACACCCCTGCCGAACCTGAATGACATAATAAGCAATTACCAGAACCGGTAAATAAATTCGATTTATCTGTTGGCAAACTATTTCCCAAAAGAGTAAACCCACTAACGATAAAGCCCATAACCCCTAAAATAATAAGATGCTTTTTCATAATATAATTATTTATTATTTCTTAATACTACATTACTAAAGTTACAATTAATAATCTAAAAAATAGGATTTAACATTCATTCGCCATAAGAGCGAAATTAGAAGCCACCCGCATACCGAAAGTTCCATTTAAAACTTGTTAGGCCACTGACGAATCGCAACACCCCGTCAAGAGCTCAGCTTGGCGGGTGTTTTGCGTTCGGGGTGTTGCGTTTCTTTTATTTCTTTTCTTTGTTTTTTTGTCTGCGCAAGATTGTTGCAAATTAACGAATAAAATCTTAATTTCTTTTCATGTAAATCAATGTTTTCTAACAGTTTTTGTCTTGTTTTGAATGTCTGTGCTTATATCATTAAATTATTCATCCCCTGCTTTTCGTAGCGTGAAATTTCGCACTTGCAGCTATTCGTATTTCTTTAACTACTGACTGTGAGAACTTGTCCGTCTCCGCAATCAAAATTTCGAGTCTGTATGTTATTCAATCAGAGAGACGTTTTGAATATTTGCACATTGAACTATTAATAGGGAAATTTTTATGATACATACAGTAAGAATAAATGATGACACACCAACTTTCTAAAGCCATCTGAAATTTCAGGTGGCTTTTTTGTGATGCATATCACAAAATAATGTATTCACATACACGCTGTTTTATTCATTAAATAAAAATTTCCGCAATACATTTGCAGAAAAAATTCTTTAATCAATAAATAAGATTCAAAATGGAAAAATCAACAGAAGTAACTATCGAACAGTTACAAGCTCAAATCGACGAATTAAAAGGCAAAGTTTCGAAACTCGAAAGTTCACGCTTGGATCAATTGTCAATCGCAGTAGTTTCGGGCGATTTGGATAAAATATTAGCAGCTTTTGTTATCTCCATTGCTGCAGCTGCTATGGATACACAGGTAAAACTATTCTTCTCGTTTTGGTCGCTTTCAGCACTTCGCGACCCTAAAAAATCGGCACAAGGAAAAGACTTTATTTCGAAAATGTTTGGCGCCATGCTCCCTAATGGTACTGGTAAACTCAAACTCTCAAACATGAATATGGGTGGTATGGGTCCTAAAATGATTTCGTATCTGATGAAAAAACAGAACGTTATGTCGTTGGATACTATGCTTAAAGAAGCTGGCGAACTGGGTATCGAAATCGTTATCTGCGAAATGTCGATGGGACTTATGGGCTTCAAAAAAGAAGAATTCATAGATTATCCACATTTAAGCTATGCAGGAGCTGCTACATTTGTGGCCGATGCCAGCGAAAGTTCAATACAACTCTTTATTTAGCCTTCGGCTGTTTATTGGCTACACGTTAATTGGTGCTTCGCACGTTAAAAGGCTTCACCGTTCATTGGGCTAAAGCCGTTAAATGGTGCTTCGCACGTTATTAATAAAATTAACGCCCATAGGGCAAAACAACGTGCATAGCACCTAACAACGCGAAGTAAATAACGCCCAAAGGGCAAAACAACGTGCGAAGCACCAATTAACGCGAAGCAAATAACGCCCAAAGGGCATAACAACGTGAAACAAATAACGCCCGCAGGGCAAAATAACAATTAAATATTATGACAACAGAAGAATTAAAATCAGTAGATGTAGCTAAATCGGTTGACGCACGCGGAACAGCTTGTCCCGGTCCACTTTTGGAAGCTAAAAAAGCCATTGGTACTATCAAAGCAGGTGATGTAATGGAAATACTTTCGTCGGACGAAGGTACAAAACAAGACATCCCAAAATGGTGTGGCAAACAAGGTCACGAATACATGGGTTGGGTAGAAGAAAATGGCTATTTCAAAGTGTATATGAAGAAAAAATAATTTCTTCTGAAAAAAAACAGAACGCAAATTACGCTAATTTACACAAATATGAAAGAAGTTTATCGCTATCATAAACTTGCGTTCATTTGCGTAATTTGCGTTCAAAACAACTTTTAAATCGACCATCATGGGAGAACTTAACAAAAAGAGTGCGAAAATCTTAGTATTTTCCACCGAAAAAATTTCCGACCCCGCCATCGATATGGCCGGATTACTCAAACTTCATTATCCGCCAACAGTATACACTATTGCTGTACCTTGTTCGAGTGGCATAAAA
>Ga0247840_10004748_pt1 | contig 21172 bp, 14 predicted proteins | sample LaCruzMarch2015__FD_192404 | JGI IMG/M metagenome (GOLD analysis project Ga0247840, IMG submission 192404) | Freshwater microbial communities from meromictic Lake La Cruz, Castile-La Mancha, Spain - LaCruzMarch2015_17m | ecosystem: Environmental > Aquatic > Freshwater > Lake | place: Spain... | reverse complement strand
ATTATCAAATTAGTAATAGTGTCAGTGTGACTACCGCCAATGTAGATTTGGTGGCTAAAGTTAGTCAAAATGCGGGTGAGTTGGTCAATCAAGGCGTGATCGTTGGCAATAATAGCATCAGTTATTTCTATAATAACTTGAATAGTATCAAGGGCAGTATGCTTGATAGCGCGACGCAAAATGCGAAATTAGCCGCCGAAACTTTTGCTAAAAACACCCAAAGTCAAGTGGGTAAAATTAAATCCGCGAGTCAAGGAGTGTTTACAATTTCATCACCCGATGGCTCGAATATTGGCGATACCAGTAATATCAATAAAAAAGTTCGGGTTGTAACCTCGATTCAATTTTTCATAAATTAATCCCATGCGTAAATTAGTTTATGCGAGTTTGGCAGTGATCTTAGCGCTAAAGATTAATGCCGAGCCACGGCCTGTTTTGCGGAGTTTTCCAGCTGGCACGCAATTTGCTTTAATTACTAAAATCAATTATCCACAAGTTACCTTGCAGGAAATTCCGAGTAATTGGGGGACTAATTTATTGGGTTTAATGTGGCTTTCGAGTAAAAAAGTTGAGATGAGCCCCGCCTCTGTAATTCGTGACCAAGAGAACAACACCCATGTGCAAGCCTATCTCGACACGCTAAAAAATGAACCAGTTGCAGTCCAATTTGACTTTCAGGGCAGAATTTGGGTCGTGTGGCAGTTGACTAAACCCGAGATTCAGCGGACGATTAAGAATAAACAAAATATTTGGTAGCTAAAGAAATATAATTTTACAAGAGGGAATAATTGGCGATGACAACTTCAAAAATAATTGTGGCGTTGGACTTTAATGATTTAGAGCAAGTTCTGCACTTTGTGGAGCAAATTCAGCCTAGTGAGTGCCGGCTGAAGGTTGGTAAAGAATTATTTACCGCTTATGGTCCGCAAATTGTGCGTGAATTACATGCGCGCGGTTTTGAAGTCTTTCTGGATCTTAAATTCCATGATATTCCCAATACAGTCTATAAAGCGATTCGCGTGGCAGCAGATTTAGGGGTGTGGATGGTAAATGTGCATGCGAGCGGCGGGCGTGAAATGCTAGTTAAAGCCCGTCAGGCAATTCAAGATAGTCAACATAAACCGTTGCTAATTGCGGTCACGATTTTAACTAGTTTGAGTGATGCGGAAGTTACAGAAATTGGTTATCAACGCTCATTAACCGAGCAGACATTGTATTTAGCGCAATTAAGTTATGCTTGTGGAATCGATGGGGTAGTTTGTTCTGCGCATGAAGCGGCGGCAATTAAACAGGTTACCAATGCCAAATTTCTAACGGTTACACCAGGAATTCGTTTAAGCGCAGATAAAACCGATGATCAAACCCGCATTATGACACCTGTTCAGGCAATTACGAGTGGCGCGGATTATTTGGTAATTGGACGTCCGATTACTCAAGCGCCAGAACCTGCCGGGACTTTACGTGCAATAAACCAAAGCATTTAAATTTTTTTGTGATAAATTACAACAATTAAATTGCGCTGAATGAGGTATTTTAAGCGTTTTGTTCAGATTAATGGTGTTTGTTAGCGCTAACAACTGGGGATTTGTTATACTCTTGTTTTATAACTTATTTAGGGGTGAATGATGGATTTTAAACGCTTAAGATTAAATTTACTACTTGGCAGTCTTCTTGGTGTAAGCTTGGTTGCGTGTAATAATGATTCGAGCAATCATCCTAACGATACCTTACGGGTAGATGTTGGTGCTGAAGCGCCATCTTTAGATCCAACTAAATCGGAAGATGTAAACTCTTCACGGATTATGTATGATTTATTTGCGGGTTTGGTGGATTTTAATCAGAAAAATGAAATTATTCCTGGTTTAGCGCAAAGTTGGGAAATTTCTCCCGATGGTAAAACTTATACCTTTCATTTGCGTGACAATTTAAAATTCTCTGATGGTAGTCAATTGAGTGCTAAAGATGTGGTGTATTCTTGGCGGAGATTGGTTGATCCTAAAATTGCTTCCTCTTACAATTTCTTATTGTCGGGAGTGGAAAATGGGCAAGACATTATTGATGGTAAACAAGCTATTGATAAACTTGGTGTTTATGCCGCTGATGAGCGAACGGTAGTAGTTAAATTAATTATGCCAGATAGCGCATTCCTCGACAAAGTTGCCATGCCTAATTTATTTGTAATTCCACAAGCAGCGATTGAAAAATATGCGGCACAGTGGACTGATCCAGGCAAGATGGTTACCTCAGGTGCTTATGTGCTAAAAGAACATGTCGTAAATGGTTATATTTTAGCCGATAAAAATCCGAATTATTATGCTGAAAGCAGCGTTAGTATCGCACATATCAAGTACTTACCATATGTTGATTTAAATGCTTCAGTTGCGGCGTATAAAACAGGTGATTTGGATATGACTTTTCAAATGTTACCAGTTGACCAATATACGCAATTAAAAAAGACTTATCAGGATCAAGTACATACTGTGCAGCAAGAGGCAATTGGTTACTATGAGTTTAATATGCAAGACCCAATTTTAGGTAAGAATCTTAAATTGCGTCAAGCGTTATCGATGGCAGTTGATCGCACGGCGTTAACTAATGATGTGCTCCAAGATGGCAAATCACCGCTGTATTCCGTGGTAACACCGACGATTAATGGCGGTAAGTATGCAGATTTGGCGTATAAGTGGTCAACTTGGTCGGCACAACAACGGATTACCGAAGCTAAAAAACTTTATGCACAAGCTGGATATGGACCAAATCATCCATATAAAGTTACGATAATGTACAATACCAATGAAATGTATAAAAAAATTAGTATTGCCTTAGCTGCAATGTGGAAAGATACTTTGGGTGTTCAAGTTGAGGTGCAAAATCAAGACTGGAAAACCTTTTTACAAACTCGGCATAAAGGCGCCTATCAAATTGCGCGCGGTGGTTGGTTTGCCGATTATAATAATGTAACGACTTATACGTTGTTATATCAATGTGGTAATCCGCAGAATGATACTCATTGGTGCGATATGGATTATAATAAATTATTGAGTAAAGGTGATGCTGAGCAAAATCCAACATTACAGCAACAAGATTATTTTGCTGCACTACAGCGTGCGCAAGATGCCTATATTGCGATTCCACTCTTCCAATTTTCGTTTAATCGCATGGTAAAACCTTATGTGCAAGGTTATGAGATTGAGCAAAATTATTTGGATCATGTGCAGTCAAAATGGTTGAAATTAGACAGTAGTAAATAAAGAAATGCCGCATTAGCGGCATTTTTTATAAATAGGAATAGACTATTTAACCAGTTGATAAAGTTCTTTATATTGTGGATCTTTTAAGGTGTCTTTAAAGCTGGCTTTGTAAACTGGAAAGGAAATTAAATCCAATTTCACCATGGCAATCGCGGCGTCATGGTTGCCTAATTTCCAATCCAACATAGCTTCTTTAGTCATGGTGTCTGGATAAGGGTGAAAGGTGTTGAGCTTATGAGTATAGTAATATTGTGTTGGCAGCGAATAAAGCTTATTGGTTGCATCACTATCGACATCAATGTAGTTATCTAAGGTATAAATTCCGAAATATGCCCAGAGTTGATTGTGATCTACAATGTTTTGTAGATATTTGGCTTGTTTGGTGAAAGTTGCTTGATCATCGGGTGTATCGTAATAATTAACCAGCGTATCAAAAATAATACTGCCTGAAACCATTAAATACGCACATCCGATTATTGGCAGTGCTGCGAGTGCGCGGATTTTATTTACTCCAATTATCACTAGTGGCTTATCCATGGCTAAAAAAGTTACTAATCCAGCCAAGAAATACATATACCACAACGGGTATTCATTCAAACTATGTGATAAAGTTGTACCGATCATACAGAGTAAAATTACACTTTCTACCGAAGCCGATCCGCGTAGTAAGCGATAAATTGCATAAATTATCCCGAATATGACAATTCCAGCACCAATCAAGCCCGTTTCAGCAAGTAATTGCAGAACCAAATTGTGGCAATTGGTGAATAATCCGCTATTGAGTGCGGCATTGGGGAAAAGTGGATGAAGTAAGACACTTTGTTTGGCATAGCCATTCCAGCCATAGCCCAAGATTGGATAGCTTTTGAATACTAACCAAGCTTTATCCCATTCAACACCCCGCCGTCCCGTGCCGCTTTCACTATCGATACGTCCTAGCCCAGAGCTAAAATTATTGTGAGTGGTGAATAATTTATGAATGAGCGGGTAGAAATACTCAAAGGCAAATAAGGCGATGGTTGCACAGGCAATTAAGCAGAATAAGCGTTTACTCTCGCGATTGCGCTTAATGAAATAAAAGCTGCCGCTAAAAATTAGCGCGAGGGCAAAATAGATAAATACACTTCGTGAGGCTGAAATGGTTAAGCTAAAACTCATCCAAAGTAGCAGTGGGTAAAATAGTTTTGCACTTAAACGGCGTTGTTGATAGAGATAAATTAAGCCAAAAGTTCCCCAGCTTAAATAATGTGCATAATGATTGCGTTGCCCGAAGTGACCAAAAATATTGGTGGTAGGATGTGAACTATCATAGAAAATCATATCGCCAAAATAGCTAGTTGTACCCGTATATTGAATGAAACCAATTAGCGTTTGCAAAATTGCCCCAATTAGTAAGGCATAACTTAAGCTGGTTAGCATATAACGTAAGCCATAGGTATTTTTAATAGTGCTAATGCTAATGGCTAAGAAAATACACAACAGTAATTCAAGGGCACTGACGTAATTTAAGCCTGGGAAATCAATATTGGCGAGTATTAGTGGTTGAAGGCAGAGGTAAATCGCCAATAAGCCTAAAGGTAGCACGACGAAAGGGATACAGATACGCTCGCGACTACGCCATAAAATAAAGCTAAATAAACCCAAGATTGCCCATGCAACGGTCATTTCAGCCCAAAATTGTGGCTGTGGATCATAGTGAACATTATTTAATTCGGGAATGACGAACAAAGCAATTAGTCCGATAAGAATAAATGATTTATTAAAAGTAGTAGTTTCTGACATTGGATACCTGATCTAAAATAAAAATTGGTCTTTAAGCCCTGAATTTTATCATATATTTATCTTCCGCTAAAAGATATGATAAAATAACAAATTATTTGTGTGAATGCATTGTATAGTAACACGGTGCTCGATTGTTTTTGCAAAAGAATTCTTTGTGATTTTTGTCTGTTGGTTAACTGATATTGTTTAATAAAATTAATTTTTACTGGGTGTGTTAAATGAAAAAAATCCTGATCGTAATGTTAAGTGCAGGTGTGATTTTGGCGGGTTGTTCAAAAAAAGAAGTTAAAGTAGTGCCAGAAAAGCATGTTGATGTGGCAATTGTGCACTCATATAACGTGCCTTATGTTTACGACTACCCAGCAATTGTTCAAGGTGTTGTAGATTATAACGTAGTTCCGCGGGTAAGCGGTGCGGTATTTAAACAGTACTATACTGAGGGTACCTATGTTAAAAAAGACACACCTCTGTATCAAATTGATCCACGTCCATTTGAGTTAGATTTGCAAACGGCACAAGGCGCATTAATCAAAGATCAAGCCGCGATGGTAAATTATAAATTAATTTATGACCGTTATGTGAAGTTATATGCGGCTGAGGCGGTATCTAAGCAGGATCTTGAAACTGCAACCATCAATTATCAAGGGGCTGTTGGTTTAGTTGAAACTGACAATGCTAATATCAATCAAGCTAAATTAAATTTAGAGTATTGTATTATCCGTTCGCCAGCAGATGGTTATATTTCTGAACGTCAAGTAACTGTCGGTGATATGGTTACACAATTCCAAACTACGATGAATGTGATTAATTCGGTTAATGACATGTACATCACGTTTTCTATGCCTGAAAATGATCGCTTGGCGATTCAGTCAGCAGTTAGTTCTGGCTTGGCAACTGTGCCGAGTGCTTATAAATTTGCAACTGATTTGCAATTAGCCGATGGTAGTATGATGAAAAATGCGGGGCATGTCCAATTTACTGATACACGAATTAGTTTGCAAAATGGTGTCTGGAATATGCGGGCGTATGTGGATAATAAAACCTTGCAAACTCAATTATTATCAGGTCAATTTGTCCATGTTTTCTTAAATGGTATGACATATAAGGGTTCTTATGCGGTGCCACAAGAAGCTGTGTTCCGTGATGACAAAGGTCCATTTGTATATATCGTTAAAGATGGCAAAATTGCTAAAAATCCAATTTCAACTGGTCCTATGACTGGTGCGTTGTGGATTATTAAAGGTGGTTTGACCGATGGTATGCAAGTTGTGACTGCCGGTGGTGTAAAAGTTATGCCTGGTGATAAAGTTGTGGTTGATGCCAAAGATGATCAAGCTAAAACTAACCCAAATAATCCTGCCGTGGCATCAGCGCCAGTTGCGGTAACGCCAGCCAAAGTTAATGCCTCAGCTTATGTGGGTAAAGCTAAACAACGTGCAGTGCAAATTGACAGTTCAGCCAATATTTACAATGGTAAGTACTAACCACTACAGGGATATTTAGATGTTTTGTCGCTTTTTTATTCTAAGACCTGTTTTGTCAATGGTGATTTCTATCATCATTACCATTGCGGGTTTAATTTCCATGGCTGTTTCACCAATTGAACAATATCCATCGATCGTTCCACCGTGTTTAAATATTTCGGTACCTTTTCCTGGCGCTAATTCTGAGACGATTGCGAACGCCGTAGCCGCACCGATTGAAGATCAGATGTCAGGTGTGGCAGGCATGATCTATATGCAGTCAGCTAGTCAGAATGGAAGTAATAGTTTATCCTTAAATGTTTATTTCCAAACTGGAACTAATTTACAACTGGTTGAAGCGGATGCATTAAATCGGATTCAAACTGCTTTGCCACAATTACCAACTCAAGTACAAGCTCAGGGTGTAACGATGCGCTTGCAAAATCCTGATTTGTTTATTGTAACGCCTTTTTATTCAGATACCGGTACACCTGATCAGTTATTTATCAGTAACTATGTGCAACGTTATGTTTATCCTTTGGTTGAGCAAATATCTGGCGTTGGTGTGGTTGCGATTATGGGGCAACGTCAATACGCAATGCGGATTTTAACTGACCCGAATAAATTAAAATACTACAATATTGGTGTTGCGGATATTAAAAATGCGGTGAATGATCAAAACTGGCCGTATTCGATTGGTCTAAATGCGATGGCACCGATGGCTGGGCCTGAAAAATATAATTTCTTGATTAATTCAACGGGTTATATGACCGAAGAGTCACAATTCCAGAATATTGTGTTACGTGCAACTGAAAGTAATGCCCAGGTAATTCGTGTTAAAGATGTGGCTAAGGTTAAACTCGATGCTCAACAGTATGTTACCTATTTTAAATCAGTAGTGCGCGATCCAACTACACATGAACTCAAAGTAGTTCCTGCTACGGCATTAGCGTTATACTTGGTTCCTGGCGCTAATCAGCTACAAGTTAAAAAAGATTACATGAATCTGTTGAATGAAACCTCTAAGCATATGCCTAACGGAATTAAATTCTATAATCATTATGACTCTTCCGAATTTGTGGTGTTGTCGGTTGAAGCGGTGATTTCAACTTTGATTATTGCCTTTATTCTGGTGTTTTGTGTGGTGATGTTGTTTATTCAAAACATTAAAGGCACGATTATTCCTGTAATTGCGATTCCGGTTGCAATTATTGGTACTTTTGCTGGGACATATTCGCTGGGTTTTTCAATTAATACCTTGACGTTATTTGGCATGGTGCTGGCGATTGGGATTGTGGTCGATGATGCGATTGTCGTACTTGAGAATGTTGAACGCCTAATGGCTGAAGAGGGCTTAAACTCGGTGCAAGCCGCAATTAAGGGGATGGAGCAGGTTGCTGCCCCAGTAATTGCCGTGGTTTGCGTGTTGAATGCGGTGTTTATTCCGGTGGCATTCTTGGGTGGCTTTAGTGGTATTTTGATGCAACAATTTGCAGTAACTATCGCAATTTCAGTGTTGTTATCTGGCATTGTTGCTTTGACCTTAACTCCAACCTTGTGTGCAATATTTTTACGCAATGTGCATCATGGTGAGGGGCGTCCTGAGACAAAATTTAAACCGCTACAGTGGATTTATTGGTTCTTTGACAAATTTAATACTGGCTTTGCCAAATTCCAAGAGTTGTATATGTATTTGGTGGTTAAAATTATTGATAATGCCAAAAAAGCTATGATCGCATGGTGTATCGTAATTTTAGCGGTGATTGTGATGTTCATTAAGATTCCAACGGGCTTGGTACCGCTGGAGGATATGGGTTATTATTATGATACAATTCATGTTAATTCGGCTGGGTCAATTGATTATAACGTGAATGAAGCGATTTCATTATCCAAAGATTTAATGACTCATATTCCTGCTTTAGATCGGATTGCGATTTTGGGTGGTAAGGATATTGTTGATAATGGTACTACCAAAACCAACACTTCAAGTTTAAGCATTATTTTGAATGATTACTCTGAGCGTGGACCTGGACAAGATGTTGACTCGGTGATTAAGCAAACAACCGAGCTACAGGCTAAACATTTACGGATTACTGGATTTCCTTATAATCAACCACCAATTCGTGGGATGAGTACCACTGGTGGTGTGACGTTCTATTTGCAAGCAGCATTGCCTGATATTGGTACTCCGCAACAGATTCATGATGATGGGGTTAAATTGGCGGCTTATTTGCAAAAAGAATATCCACAGGTGATTGGAAGTGCGTTTCAATTGTATGATGTGAAAACTCCCGAGATTAACATCAAAGTAGATCCACGTAAAGCCTATATGTATGATGTACCATATGCAAATATTTTTAATTCATTGCAATCTACCTTTGGCTTATATTACATTAATTATTTTACTAAGTGGAATGATTTGTGGTGGGTAATGGTGCAGAGTGAATATCAATATCGTAATAATCCGAATTTATTAAATGTGGTCTACGCTAAGAGTAATAAAGGCAATATGATTCCTGTGGGTAGTTTGGCAACTTTTGATTACTCGAATGGCGCTGAGGTAGTTACGCGGATGAATGATTACATTGGTAGTCAAATTATTGTTAATCCAAATCCAGTTACACATGCTTCATCGGGTGATGTAATGAATGCGATTAAAGATGCCGTGCCAAAAGTGCTAGGTAAAGACTATTCGATTCAATGGTTTGGGCCGTCTTATATGCAAAATTTGGCTGGAAATCAGTCGGCAATTGCTTTCTCTCTTGGTTTAATCATGGTGTTCTTGATTTTGGCTGCACTCTATGAGATGTGGGCGCTGCCAATGGCAATTATGATGGCGTTGCCATTTGCGTTGTTGGGTGCTGCGGTAACTTTGCTAGTTTTCCGGATGGAGAATAATATTTACTTCCAAGTCAGCATGTTGACTCTAATTGGACTCTCGGCAAAGAATGCGATTTTGATTGTCGAATTTGCGATTGAGGCGGTGCGCAATGAAAATATGTCGTATCGTAAAGCGGCAATTCATGCGGCAAAAGTTCGCTTTAGACCAATTATTATGACCTCGATTGCATTTATTCTCGGAGCCATTCCTTTAGCTACCGCAACTGGTGCTGGAGCTAATTCACAACACTCGGTTGGTTACGGAATTATTGGTGGAATGCTCGGATCAACCTTGATTGCGACCTGCTTTGTGCCGTTATTCTTTATTGTGGTAATGAATTTATCTAAAAAAGAGACTGCGGTTAATTAAGTCTTGGATTTTTTATAAACCCCACTATTTAGTGGGGTTTATTTTTTAGCAGCTTGAAAAATTTTCATTGTAAAATAGAATTAATCACTTTTATTTGTGGTGGTTGGTCATAAGTGTCTTTTTAAGTTGTGGGATGAGTAAGGTGTATTTATGGTATAATTGCAAGTTGTTTTACGCTATCACTCGCTGATGCGTTTAAATTTAAATATTAACTGACTTTTATAAATAGTACCCTATGCGCTTAAATATATTCATTCGTCGTCCGATTTTAGCTACTGTAATTTCATTAATTATAGTGCTGTGTGGCGTGGTAGCGGTTTTTAACCTACCAGTTAGTCAGTTTCCTGATGTTTCACCACCCTCAATCTCGATTAATGCGGCTTATCCTGGCGCGAATGCCGAGACGGCAGCTAAAGTAGTTGCAGCGCAAATTGAAAACCAAATGAATGGTGTGTCCAATTTAATGTATATGGCAACCTCAACTTCCTCGGCAGGTACTGTTTCAATTACGCTAACTTATAATGTCGGAACTAATTTAAATTACGCAATTAATGAGGTACTCAATCGCCTGCAAGCGGCAATGCCATTATTACCGAGTGTCGTGCAACGGATGGGGGTAACCGCCCGTAAGAGTTCGCCAGATATGCTCCTAATTGCATCTTTTTATTCTGATCCCTATATCGATCCTGTTTTTGTGAGTAACTATTTGCAACGTACGGTTGAAAATGACTTACTGTTATTACCCTCGGTGGGGATGGTTAATGTCTTTGGAACTGGTTCGTATGCAATTCGGGTCTGGTTAGATCCTAATAAAATGCAACGCTTGGGGATATCAGTTACCGATGCACAAAATGCAATTAATGACCAAAATGAAGAATACATTGTTGGTCGGGCAAATGCCTCGCCGAATGGCAAAGGTGATGTACTGACCTTAAATGTTAGTGGTCAACCGATGTTTAGTCGAGCTGATCAAGTTGCCAATATTATTCTGCGTAATAAGAACAATCAAACCGTTCGTATGAAAGATTTTGCGCGAGTTGAACTTGGTTCGAGTAGTTATACGACTATCGCGCAAGTTAATTTCCGTGATGAAAAAGGTCAATTTAAGCACTATCCATCGACGATTATGCAAGTGTTTTTACAACCTGGCGCCAATCAACTTGAAGCTAAAACTCAGATTATGAATAAACTTGCGGAAGCGTCAAAACGTTTTCCAACTGGTTTGCATTACCGACTGACGGTGGATAATTCACGCTTTGTTAAAGCTTCGGTAATAAATGTGGTGGATACTTTGAAAGTCGCATTTATTTTAGTCGGTTTTATCATCTTTTTGTTCTTGCAGAATTGGCGCGCAAGTTTGATCGCGATGTGTTCAATTCCAGTTGCGATTATTGGCACCATGGCGTGCTTGTATATGCTTGGATTTTCATTAAATACCCTGAGTTTGTTTGCTCTAATTTTAGCGATTGGAATTGTCGTCGATGACTCGATTGTAATTGTCGAGAATATTGAGCGGCTGCGCGAAGAGCATCCCGAGATGAAGTTGGTTGAGATAATTGAGTTGACGCTCCATGAAGTATTTGGTGCGATCGTTGCAATTATGTTGGTGTTAAGTGTGGTGTTTATTCCGGTGATGGTAATGGGCGGTTTGCCTGGGATTATGTATCGCCAATTTGCGGTAACTATTGCCTGTGCGGTGATTTTATCAGGAATTGGTGCCTTAACTTTTACACCTGCAATTAGTTTCTTAATCCTTAAGAAGAACGTGCAAAAGCCGAAGTTTCTGGCGTGGTTTGATCATTTCTTTGATTGGCTAACTGAGAGATATGTGCGCATCGCTACAATTTTGATTGTGCGTAAAAAATTGACCATCGCGATTTGGATTGCGGTAGTGATTTCTACTCTTGGTATGTTTAAGATGGTGCCGATGGGATTTGTGCCAATTGAAGATCAGGGATTGGTTTTTGCAACCGTCAATTTACCCTCGGCATCAGGTTTAGCACAAACTAAAGTTGTGGTGGATAAGATGACCGAAAAGTTAACCAAAAATTCAGCTATCGATTCGGTGCTTACGGTTACAGGCTTTGATTTCTTGGATTTTGGTAATCAAAAAACCTATGCGGCATCGTTTTTTATTGCTTTAAAAGATTGGGATTTACGTAAGACTCCGGATAGTAGTGCGGAATATATCATTAAACAATTGAATATGTCGGCGATTAATGCTCCTGGCGTAATTGTGCGCGCGTTTAATCAACCACCGATGCGCGGATTAAGTACTACCGGTGGAGTTGAGTTTTATGTTGAAGATCGGGTAGTTGGTGATCCGCGTAAATTGCAAGTAATTTGCGAGCAACTAATGAAACGTCTGAAAACGCATAAAGAAGTGGCGTCGGTGATTCAAACCTTAGATACCAATGTGGCGGAAATTTCAATTTTACCCAATTTGGAGCGTGCAACTTATTATGGGGTGAACTTTAACGATTTATATAATAGTATTCAAACTATTTATAGTAATAATAACGTGAATTATGCCTATATTATGCAAGATTTGGTGTGGGTTATTATGCAGGCCGATTATCGCTTTCGAGCAACGATTGGTAATTTGGATAACGTTTTTGTGCATTCGGATAAGAATGATAAAATGATTCCAATTAATAGTTTGGTGACGGTTAAAAATGATCGTGATGCACAAATTATTCAACGTTTTAATGATTATATCGCGTCCAAAATTATCGCCAATCCAGCACCTGGTTACTCGGCTGGTGATGTAATGAAGGTAATTGATCAAGAGATTTCTACCTTGCCTAAAGGTTATGATTATGATTGGTTTGGTACCAGCTATATGCAACGCCAATCGCAATCAACCTCAGCCAATGCCTTTGTGTTCTCACTGGTCATGATTTATTTAGTCTTAGCTGCATTATATGAAATGTGGAGTTTGCCATGGATGGTTTTACTCGGGATTCCATGTGCCTTATTTGGTTCAGCCTTGATTTTGATTTTGAGTGGCAATATTAACGATTTGTACTTCCAAATTAGTTTGATTGCACTGTTGGGGCTCTCGGCCAAGAATATTATTTTGCTGGCAGAGTTTGCGCTGCAGCATTTCAGGCAAGGCAATACGGCAATGGATAGTGCAATTCACTCGTTACGCCTGCGCTTTAGACCAATTGTAATGACTTCTTTGACCTTTATTTTTGGTACTCTGCCGCTGGTGTTTGCAAAAGGCGCTGGAGCTAACGCACAGCATTCGGTCGGAATGGGAATTATTGGCGGTATCTTAGGCTCAGTCTTTATTGGTACTTTATTAACACCTGCATTTTTTGTAATGATTATGAAGCGGAGAAAAAATTAATGTTACGCTTTTTTATTAAGAACCCAGTCTTTTCTTCGGTAATATCGATTATTATCGTGTTATGTGGCCTCGTCGCGATTATGAATTTACCGCTGGCGGAGTATCCGAATATTGCGCCACCAACGATTACTATTAGCGCGCATTATCCTGGGGCTAATTCCGAAACGATACAAAAAACTGTAGCCTCGCCAATTGAAGATCAGATCAATGGTGCGAATCAGATGATTTATATGAACTCGGTGATGTCGAGTAATGGTGATTACAATCTGGTAATTACCTTTGCGACAGGGACGAATTTGAATGCCGTAATTGGCGATGTGTTAAATCGCTTAAATACAGCTTTGCCAATGTTACCAAGTGTGGTGCAAAGTCTGGGTGTAACCATGCGTAAGAGCTCGCAAAATGTGTTGATGTCAATTTCAATGCAGGGTGATTCACGAGTTGACCACGTTTATTTGAGTAACTACGTTTATCGCGCAATTTATACCGAATTAGTCCGGGTAAAAGGCGTTGGTGATGTGGAAGTGGTTGGCGCGCGGACCTATTCGATGCGTATTTGGCTTGATCCAAATAAAATGGCTAAATTAGGCGTGACCGTGGGTGATGTCGAAAATGCAATTAATCAGCAGAATGTGCAGGTTGCCGTGGGGCAAATTGCCGCGCCGCCAAGTGATGGTAGCAGTTTAATGACGATTAATTTGGTTGGACAAAGTTATTATAGCGATCCGAAAGAGTTTGAGAACATTATTATCCGTTCGCAGGGCGTGCAATATATCAAAATTAAAGATATTGCGCGGGTTGAGTTGGGCGCATTTAGTTATGATACAGTCAATAAACTCAATCATGATTCGACAATTGGTTTACAAATTTACCTCGATCCAAGTGCTAATCAATTAGCCGCTCATGCTGCGATTGTTCAAACCATGAATAAATTGGCGAAACAATTTCCCGATGGAATGAGTTATACGGTTGCCTTTGATAATACTAAATTCATTAATAAAGCGTTGAGTAATGTAGGTGAAACCCTGCGTGATGCGTGTATTTTGGTGATTTTGGTGGTGTTCTTATTTTTACAAAAATGGCGTGCGACGATTATTCCTGTTTTAACTATTCCGGTTGCGGTAGTTGGGACTTTTGCTGGAATGTATGCACTGGGCTTTAGTATTAATAATTTAACCTTATTTGGGCTGATTCTCTCGATCGGGATTGTCGTCGATGACTCGATTGTCGTGATTGAGAATGTCGAGCGGATTATGGAACAGCAGAAATGCACGGCGCTTGAGGCGAGTATTCGCTCAATGGAAGAAGTTGCTAGTGCGTTGGTTGCGATTGTGTTGGTGTTGTGTTGTGCATTTATTCCATCGGCCTTTTTGGGTGGTTTAACTGGGATTTTATACCAACAATTTGCGGTAACCATTGCGATCTCGGTGGTGTTATCGGGAATTGTGGCATTGACTTTAACGCCTGCATTGTGTGCAATTTTCCTTAAAGATAATTCACAGCATGCGGTAAAAAATAGATTCTTTGATAAATTTAATCAAGGTTTTGAAAAAATTACCGATGGCTATATTTGGGCAGTTAAATTACTTCTGAGTAATCGTAAAACCTTTATGGGCGTTTTTGCTGGAGTCTTAGCGTTAACTGGAGTAATTTTTGCAATCTTACCCGTTGGTTTCATTCCCAATGAAGATAAGGGTTTCTTTACTACGCAGGTAACTTTACCGAATAATGCTTCAATTGAACGTACTTCAACCGTAGTTGATCGCTATATCACACACTTATTGGGTGATAAAGCCAATGTGGATAATACAATTAGCTTAATTGGGATCGATGAATTACATGCGGGGGCAATTAAAACCAATGTTGCAACGGTAACTACCGATTTAGTCGATTGGGATAGTCGTAAAGAAGATGTTACAAAATTAATTCAAAAAGCCAATGAATATGGTAACAGTGATAAAGATGCGCGCTTTATTGCGTATAATCAGCCAGCAATTGATGGTTTGAGTAATACCAATGGCGTTGAAATGTATATTCAGGATAAGGTTAACGGTAGTTATGTTGATTTAGATCGTTATGCTAAATTAATGACCGATGAACTAAGTAAAAATCCGAATATCGATCGTAGTTATTACATTTTTAATCCATATAATCAAGCCTTTAGCGTATTAGTTGACATTGAGCGTGCAAGATATTATGGCTTACAAGTGTCAGATGTTTACGATACTCTTGAGGCCAATTATGGTCCAGATTTGGTGAATTATTTCTATCGCATGGGTGGTTTGTATTGGGTAACCTTGCAAGGCGATTCACAATTCCGTAGTTCGCCACAGAAATTAGATAACTTGATGGTGCGGAATGCCAATGAATCCATGGTACCGATTAATTCGGTGGTAAATTCATCGATGACGACCTCACCCGATGTTATTGAGCGCTTTAATGATTATTTGGCAACCAAAATCGTAGTTGAGCCGAAAAATGGGGTAACCATCCAACAAGCGATGCAGTATATGCAAGCGGCTGCAAATAAAATTTTACCAAAAGAGTATAGTTCAACTTGGTATGGTGTGAGTTATCAACAAGATAGCGGTGGTGCAACTTCAACTTTTGCTTTTGCTTTTGGTATGGTAATGATTTTCTTGGTCTTAGCGGGACAATTTGAAATGTGGCGCTTACCGTTGGTGGTGATTATGGCAATTCCATTTGCCTTATTTGGTGCTGGTTCAATTCTATTGATGCGTGGACTAAATAACGATTTGTATTTCCAAATTAGTTTGATTACGCTGCTTGGGCTCTCCGCCAAGAATTCGATTCTGATTACCGAGTTTGCGATTGAGCATTGGCGAGCTGGAACTTCAACGGTTGATTCGGCATTAATTGCTGCGCGGCAACGGTTTAGACCAATTATCATGACTTCATTAGCCTTTATCTTGGGAACATTACCATTGGCAATTGCGCATGGGGCAAATTCAAATGCCGAACATTCGGTCGGAACAGGGATTATCGGTGGGATGCTCGGTTCAACTTTAATTTCGATTGTCTTTGTACCGCTCTTCTTTGTGGTCATCATGGGTAAGAAAAAACGCCCTGGTGAAGAACAGCAAGATGAGTAATTAAATTAAGCGGATGTTATTTGACATCCGCTTTTTTATTTGCCCTGTATTTTTTTTGAGATTAATTTTTAATTATTGAATAACCAACTGCATTTTTTATAATAACGGTGTGGCAAGTAATAATTTAAGAATAAATTTGGTATAATCAAGGTTTTATTGTTTTAATTGAAAAGAGTTTAAATGATGGATCAAATCTCAAATAAATTAGTTGAGCAATTAATATATTCTTCAGATCATCCCGCACATTTAAAAGACATTAAAGGGAAATATCTTATTTCTAATGAAGCCAATAATGATTTATTTTTAGACAAGGGAATCTGTAGCATTATTGGTCACACAATTTGGGATTTGAATACTTATATGGAACCGTTGTGGGGTAGTATGGCGGTAGATATTGAAGCAATTGAATCTCATTTGAAGGCAACACAACAAGTATATAGCAAAAACCAATATCCGTTTTTAGATGTGAATGGTTTTGTAGTTATTCAATCAGTTAAGAAATATCCAGTTTTAAATTTTGATAAAACCGTTACGAGTATTTTATCAATTGGTGAGATTATTACTAAAAATGTTAATTTATTTGAACTCTTAAAGTTATATCTGCAATATTATCCGAGCAGTTGCCAAGGAAGACAAAAATTTTTAAAATATCTTGGTATATTAAATGATTTTTATGAGTTACCTACCGAAAGAGAGATTATTATATTAATAGCTAAAAAATATTATTATCACCCCAAGTTAATAGCATCTAATTTAGGTATTGAAACAAAAACTGTAGAATCACATATATATAAAATTAAATTAAAATTAAAAAGTGATCTAAATTTGGTTGTACTCTCCATGAGATTAAAATCTGGAGAGCCAGTTTAAACTGAATCAATTTAGATAATTACTTGTTTCGATTATAATAAATAATTAAAATTTGCCCGATTACTGCCATTATGGCGATTAAACTAGCTAAATTGGTAAGCATTGCTGCAGAAATTTTGGCACTGAGTAAGATGCCACCAAGTATCGCTCCAACGGCGCCACCTAAATAATTGATGGAACTGTTTAATGCTACTGCTGTTGCTGCATGGCGTGGTTCAACATTAATTAGCGCATGTTGCTGTGGTGTTTGAGATGCCCACCCCATAATACCCCATAATAAAAATGGAATAAAAGAGATGATGGGGATATCAATTGTAATCGGAATCGCAAATAACGCAAACGTTAGTAAAATCAATATAAATATCATTACAATTCGTGGAGCGCGAGTTTTATCAATGATTTTACCAATTGCAAAACTACCTATCATTCCACCGACACCCCACACCCAAAAGTATTCAGTTAAACTGTGACTAGCATGTAAATTGGTAACAATTAAAGATATAAAAGTATAAAGACCAAGACTAGCAATTGCAGTTAAGAAAGAAATTCCTACGATTACTGCAACATTGTGATTTTTTAGTATTGATATTCTTTCAAGTAGTGTCGGCGGAGTTGGCGCTTTTATTTTTGGAAATTTAAATTGTATCGCAATCATTCCGATAACTCCGAGTGCAACGATTAACCACAATGTACCCTGCCAGCTAATTTTTGTGGCGATAAATAATCCCAAGGGCACACCTAATACAACTCCCATGCTCATTCCTCCAAGGGCTAAACTAAGCGCGCTGCCTTTTTGTTCGGGTTTTACTAAAGAAGCCGCGCTTGCGACAGCTAGAGGAGAGTAAATTCCTGCTCCGACACCCGCAATGCAGCGACTAAGAATTAATAGCGTAAAACTAGTTGACAGAGCGCTAAGTATATTACCGCAAGTAAAGATAAGCAAAGCGAGTAGTAAAATATTTTTTATTTCTTTACCAGATAATAACGTGGCAAAAATAGGTGCAGATAGGGCATAACAGAGCGTAAATGCAGTCACGGCTTGAGCCGCAGATGCAATGCTTATATGTAAATCCTGACTAATAAATGGGAGTAATCCAGATATAACAAATGCGTCCAACCCTAGAGCAAACATCCCAATAACTAGTAATAATATTTTCTTCATTTTTAACCCAATTTCTCTAAATCGCCTGATTCGTTAAAATAAACGCGCTCGCCAACATTGTATTTAACTGGACCAACGACACAAGCTTTAAAAAATATTTCGTTTAATAGCTGCTGTAGCTTTATTGCTGTATTGTTATCTGGAAATGGCTGCGATGGCGTTGATCCAGTATTAACCACGTTAATGACATCATTTACCAATGTAACTACTTTTCTAATTGTGCTTAATTCATTATTGGAGTTATCAACTGTAGTTTTAAACTCCAAAATATTTTTATCACCAAATTGTGTAGGTTGCCAGATTTTTAAATAATCACAATCCCACTCAGGTGTATCATAAACTAAATTAGCATAAATGATTTGATTTTCTGAATTTAGGAATGTTAAATCTATTTCTCTTCTGCGAATAATATTAACAAAAGAACTATATGATGTGATTGGAGTGCCATCCAGTATGGCAGTAAATAATACGCTGTCTAATATAGCATCTCCTGATATTGAAAAATCGGAAGTGCATCCTAGTACCTCATTAATCACATAATTCGAATTTGGTTTGCATATGTGTTGTATTAAATCTAATCCGTGAATAACTTCACTAATAACTCCGCAGGTGTTGCGTTTGTCATTTAATCGATCTTTGCCCCATTGAAAGTTAGCTCGTATCAAATTAAGGTTATGCGCCTCCACATATTTTTTGAGCTGTATGGTTGCTTCAGAATAGCGCTCTATTAAATTGAAACAAAAACATTGCTTATTTGAAATTGCTTTTGCAATTTCGAGAAGATTGTCATATGGCGTGATGAGTGGTTTTTCACAAATAACGAAGCCAGTATAATTTTTAATTTCCATGAGTACATCGTAGTGTGTTAAATCTGTATTAGATACTACTACAATATCTGGGTTTATTATAGAAATAGATTCATTGATATTTTCTCCTCTGCTAACAGAGTATATTTCTGTTATCCCGCAAAGTTTGAATGCTCTTTTAAAACGTGTTCCTGCATACCCAAGCCCGATAATAAGTATTTTCATTTTTTGATAACTTTCATTAAGGTTTCTTCGTCAATAGAGTTAAATCCTATGCGGCTATATAGCGGTTTAGCTATTTCTGTAGTTTGTAAGAATATTTTGTCTACACCACATTCTATGAACCAATTTAATAGTTCATGCATAATTTGCCCTCCAATTCCTTTTTTTTGCACATTTTTGGCTACAACCATGGTTTGTATCCACCCAGTCTTGCCGTTAAGGCAACCAATCATTGGAGCTCTTGTATCCACAATTCCAATAACACACGCTACAATTGTTTGTTCTACATCTATTGTGCCAACTAAGATATTGATATCATCATTCATTTTGATATGTTGAAGCAACCATTGTTTATATGCTTGTTTCCATTGAATGCTTTCATTAGGTGTTTTTGATGTATAGTGACCAGTTCCATGATCTAATAAAACTTGTCTTAAATCAATAAGCGCTGGTATGTCTTTCAAAGATGCTTTACGTATATTAAATTTCATCTTAAGTTACCTAAATTAATTTATACTGTGATAATGTTGCTTTCAATGACTGTACTAGATAATGAATATCTTCATCAGTATGAAATGGTGACGCATTAATTCGTAACCGTTCTGTTCCTGTCGGAACGGTCGGTGAATTTATCGGTTGGATATAAATAGAATACTCTCTAAGTAAACTATTTGCTACTTTTGTACAAAGTTCAGAATTTCCTATTTTTACTGGTAAGATGTGTGTGGTACTACAATTCATTAATGGAATGTTATTTATTAACATTAGGTGACGCAATAGTTCTGTTTTATTATGTAGCTGTTTTCGTTCCGTGTTCGATCCACGCAAATATCTTACTGAGGATAAGATTCCTGCAACTGTACTTGGTTGAAGGGATGTTGTAAAAATAAATCCAGTGCCAAAGCTTCGTATTGCATCAATTATTGTGTGATTGCTAACAATGTACCCACCAATTACACCAAAAGCTTTAGCAAATGTACCTTGTATTATATCTACTTGATTAGACACTCCTAATTTAGAAGCAATTCCAGAACCATCTGAAGCATATAAACCTACGGCATGAACTTCATCTAGATAGGTTAAAGCGTTATATTTCTTTGCTAATGCACATATTTCTTTAATGTGTGCAACATCTCCATCCATAGAGTAAACGGATTCAAAAACAATTATTTTAGGTATTTCTATTGGTATTTGACTTAATAGTAATTCTAAATGTTCACAATCGTTGTGTTTAAATACTAGTTTTTCTGTATCTGAGTTTTGGCAAAGACCATTAATTATTGAGGCGTGGTTCATTTCATCAGATAAAAATACACATTTTTTAATAGCTTAGCTAAACATGAAAGCGTCACATCATTAGAACTAAAGCCAGTAGGGAATATTAGCCCTGCATCCTTTTTATGGAAATCAGCCATTTCCTGTTCTAGTTCAAAATGTAAAGAGTTTGACCCGCCAATATTTCGTGAACCACCAGAACCAACGCCAAAATTATTAATTGCATCAATCATGGCGTGCCGCACTAGTTTATTTTGCCCCATTCCAAGATAATCATTACTACACCAAATTGTAATTTCTTTTTTGCTATCAGCATGAATAGCTTTTGGAAACCTATCAGCAATTCGATTAATTTTATTAAATACTCTATATGAGCCATTCTCTTTTAACTTGCCAACTGAACTATTCAAAATATCATATATATTATTCATTATAATTTCCTTCTAAATAATTGTAATGTTAGGATTTTAGCTTTTTGTGTTAAAAATATCATCAGTAAAATTTACTGTTGCATGAATCAATTAATTTGTAAGCGCTCCATTAACCACATCTTTCAATTGCTTATCTAATTTGCGATACTAATGCCATCATTTTTACGGGAATAGCAATGATGGAGTTAATCG
>Ga0247840_10004747_pt1 | contig 21173 bp, 33 predicted proteins | sample LaCruzMarch2015__FD_192404 | JGI IMG/M metagenome (GOLD analysis project Ga0247840, IMG submission 192404) | Freshwater microbial communities from meromictic Lake La Cruz, Castile-La Mancha, Spain - LaCruzMarch2015_17m | ecosystem: Environmental > Aquatic > Freshwater > Lake | place: Spain... | reverse complement strand
GGGATATTGCTAGGACTGTTGAAAAAATGGATCATGCTCCTTCTGGCCTGACCGACAAACATTATCAAACCATCTTTGAAATAATGGATGAGTTTGATTTTGAGAAGGTTGCCCTAGTAATGGAATACCTTAATTGGTCATGGGCCGGTGGTCAAAAAGATGATGATGGACAGATACTGTTTGCCACTCCCGATATCAAGGTCATTAAAAAGAAGGCCAGGGAGTTGTTGATCACTCTAGCCACCGAGTGCATACGGGGGCCAGGAGCAGAACGAGCAACTGCTACTGGTGGGCTGCGCGTGGAAGGAAAGCTGTATGACGATGACTTTTTATGGCTACGTCTGTCATTTGAGATTGATTCGGTAGATAATGGTGAGTAGGGTTGATTTAATTATTGGGCTTTCGTATAATTAATTTGTTATTTGATGAGGAGTGTTATATTATGGATAAAGAATTACCAAGTCAGCGTGACGTCAACATTTTTCTAGATGTGGTTCGTTCGTCCGGGGTGACCAACATGTTTGGTGCCGGAAGTTATATTGAAGAGCATTTCGATGTAAGTAGAAGCCAGGCTAAAGAGTATCTCTCCACCTGGATGAAAACCTTTGGCGAGCGGCGGGCCAATGGCGAGGTCATAGAGTGAGCGATATTTCCTTTACCATCACCGGACAACAGGTCTCCTCCGTCCATAACGCCATGTGTTACCTTCGCAGGCTTGAGAGCATAGTGTCCGAAAATTTTAAAGATAACAGTGATGTTAGCAGATATGTGAATGAGACGGTTAAGTATCTTGGACCGGTACGGGATGAGTTGATGGCACTTAAAGACACCCATGACGATGCTATTAGAGAGCAGGCCAGTCGCTTTAAAAAGGAACGGAACTTCAAGCATACGGAATGGAGCATTTATGACATTACCTCCCTTATTAATACCTCCAACGTACCGGCCGGGGCTAAGATTATAGCGCCTTGGGATTCTAAAGAGTCTGTGGTAGTGGAAGGATTTAAAGGAAGAGTGTCTTGGCTTGACCTTTGGAATTCTGTAGAAACCCTCGCCAAGGCTACCGATCCGGTTAGAGGGTTTGGAGGCCACGTCTTTATTGAAAGGTTTGTTCCAGTAGAAGGTGAAGAAAATACATTTGAAGTCTGGGTGGGGAGCTAGAAGTGTTACTGCGCTGGATACGTCGATTGATTGGAGGGCTGTCAACTCTTTTGTATGCACTAATAACTATCCTGGCAATCTCCATTATTGGTCTATCGGTAGTCATAATTGTAACAACTCTATAAGGGTACAAAATGGAAGAACAACCTAAAGATCCAATCAACTATCAGATTGACTGGGCCCGGTTTGCCGAGCTAGTCAACAATGCCAAATCCATGCAATTTGACTTTCAGAATAAACAACCTCTCTCACCGGAGGAGCAGTTCACTAAAGTTAGAGATCAGTTGTTGCAAGAGTTTGATAGTGCTGAAGATCTAGTTCGATGGATGGTAGAGTTTAGAGAGGCCGATGAACTTATAGAGAGAGTAAAGAACAAAAAATGATCTGGATAGCACTGATAGTAGTAATAGTTGCAATTGCTTTAATTTCTCATTATAATTCATTATCTGGTTTTAGAGTTTATAACAAAGACAAGACGTTAGACGAATGATTGTAGTACCGTGTAGTATTGTCGGGAGACATCACTACACTTTTAGATAGTGCATTTATAGGGCTCCTTCTCATCATATCTCCTTACCTCCCTATGAGTGCACTACCTAAAGGTCATTCTCACATCTAGCCGTGCTTGATCATCACATCTAGCCGTAGTTCTAATCCACAGCTAGCCGTAAGCAACCACCACGCGAGCTCGTGGTTTTTTAGTTGCCTTAATTTCTCCTATTTCCTATAATTAATGTATGATGAATAAGGAGATCGTTATGAAACCTTGGAACTTACTAACCAAGCTTGAGCAATACTCTTGCATCTATTCTGACATGCATAAAGACGCCTACGGGTGTCGTCCTCGCAATGATACTTCCTCCTGGACGGCCGAAATGTTCGAAGCTCAATTCGATCAGATGGCTAAAGTCATAGATGTTCAGGCTCAAGAGGCTGAGAATGAGGAGAAGATCGCTATCGATAACTTCAAGTCCACCATTCTTAGATTTCAGGCCGCTGGCGCCGGTGACGAGCGTACTGCCCTGCGATGGATGGTATCGGCCGAAGACTTTCACTCACCTCAGTGCGTTGAGCATTATGTGTGGAAGCAAGGCATGTTGTTTACTGACTACGGTCGTAAAATAGTAGATATGTTGAATGAGATGTTATTTGAATTTGAGAAGGAAGCTGTATAATGGGATATTACAAGTCAGTAGCAATCGACCTCCAAGAGGCTATTGCTGTCGAAGTAAAAAAAGGATTCGAATCTCGGGATGAGATGCGAGAGGTGTTTTATGAGATCGCTATGGAGTACAACGTTACCCCAAGCAATGTCTGGTCCGTTTACTATGAGGCCGATTTTGATTATAGCTAAAGAGGTGTCGGAGTGGGACTCTCCCTACGACCTTAATCACATGTATCTATTCAATGATTCAATGACTAAGGCATACGGTTACATTCGTAATCGTGATCTGAAGGCGACCTGGTTTAAGAATCCAATGTCTATCAGTACCAAGTATAGGAAGTTTGAGATTCTCGAGCGTATCAAAGAAGAGGACACGATAGAGGTGAAAGGGTCGTCAGGTAACGTTTATACCGTCAAGAAGTCAAGTAGCGGATACAAATGCTCTTGTGTAGGATTTAAATATCACGGACGTTGTAAACACATTGATTTAATTTCCAATAACCCTTAAAATTATATTATGATAACGTTAGTACTAAAACCGGAAGAAGTTATTACGCTGATGGAAGGTATCAGATGTTACTTGTTTGAGATGTATGAAAAAGTAGATGAGTCCTCACCAGGAGAATTACTGAGTAGTATGAATAAAGAGATTAGTTCTGTTGAGAATGTATTAGCAAAACTTGAGAAGGGATTAAATTATGAACGATAAGCAGCAAGAAATACTCGACATTCTTCAGGAGGAGTGTGCCGAGGTAATTCAAGCCGTGAGTAAGGTACGGCGCTTTGGATTACAAAACAATGTGGAAGAGCTCTGTAAAGAGATCGCAGATGTTGAGTACTTAATTAAACTTGCTAAAATGAACGTGAATGAGATTAGTAATTTTAATTATGGTATAGCCGAACATAAAAAGTACGAAAAATTAAAAGTTTACTCAAACATCTTTAAGGATGCAGCATGATTAAGAAGACTCTTCTAGCAGTAGCAGTTAGTGCCTCTCTTACTTCGGTACAAGCACAGAACCTTGAAACAACTCAACGCAATACTGTTCTGACTCAAACCGGAGTTACGTCGGCATGGAGTCGAGGCATTACCGGTAAGGGTGCGTTAGTAGCTATTATTGATGATGGTTTTGACTTTAATCATACTGATATTAAAGGTGCCGTGTCATCGGTAGGTGTTCTTAGTTCGATAAACACGACCACGTACTGGGGATCACACGGTACACAAATGGCTTCGATTATTGCCGGTCAGTCTGATGGTAAGGGTACGATAGGTGTTGCGCCAGATGCTAAATTAATGCTACTTCAAATTAGTAAAGGCGGGGCTAAAGGAACGGGTATTACTTTTAAAGGAATCACAGACGCGCTAAAGATTGCTGACACTAAAGGTGCTCACATCGTTAACATTAGTCTAGCCTCTCCCTTTGCTACTAGCTTTAGAGACAGGACTACACATGTGGGAGAAGGTATCTACCGTACTACATCTAGCTACGGTAGTATGAATGGATATTCTTTATCAGACCTTAACTCATACGCCACCTCTAATAAAAATGGTGTGCTTGTAGCAGCGTCAGGTAATGAAGGGCTTGCATACTCTGCATTTCCTGCCGCATTCGCAACTAAGACCGATAGCAATGGCAACCTAGTATTAGGAGGACGAGCAATTATCGTCGGTTCAGTTAACTCTAGGAATCAAATTAGTTCTTTTAGTAACCGAGCCGGTCACATTTGTACTAGTTTATCAGGTACTAAATGTAATGACATCTATCAGGTCAAAGACTTTTTCGTAGTCGCGCCTGGAGAGAATGTAGCAGTAGCAATTGCCAATCAACAAGCTGCAGGTAATCGAGTAGGTTACGCTTCCGGAACTAGTGTTTCAACAGCGTATGTGTCAGGCGGCATGGCTCTTATTAAACAAGCCTGGCCCCAGCTTAAAGCCAATCAAATGGTTAACTTAGTAATTAATACTGCAACTGACTTAGGAGCCAAGGGTGTTGACGAAGTTTATGGTAACGGGTTAGTTAACTTTGATAAGGCTACTCGACCTCAAGGCGCATTGGTCTATACTACTGCACCTCTAGGTAGTGGACGTACGACTGGAAAAGTTCTTACTACATCAACAGCACTTACTAAATCAACGTCTACCTCACTTAAGCGTAGCTCGGTTCTACAGAACGTTCAAGTAGCAGATGAGTACGATCGTAATTTTACAATTGACCTGACTAAGTCGTTTAATAGTTCCTCGCCTACTAGTTCATTATATGGTAACCCATATCTTGCTTTGACTCCTACTAACTATCAGGAAGTAGTTACTAGCTTAGATCGTAACACTACAATGGCAGCAACTAAGACCGATAACGGTATGGGGTTTGAAGTTAAGTCAGTAAAAGCAGATTACACAACTTCCCTTCAGTTTGGAACTATGTCCGAACAGTCAGGGTTTTTGAATAACTATGCAACTGGGGTAACCGGTTTTGGTGATACTCGTACAACCTGGGTTGGCGGAGGCGTAGTTAAGCCTTTAACTGAAAAGGTAAGCTTTAATGCTAACTATGTCTTGGGTGTTACTAGTACAAGTAAGTACGACGGTAGTATTATTAACCTCAGTCCTACTATCTACAGCGATACTTGGAAGGTTGGATTGAGTAGAAGTAACGTATTCTTATCTGATAAGAGCAGTGATACCGTTAGCCTGAGTCTGCAAGGGCCGGTTGCTATTAAGAGAGGATCGGCTACTGTAACAGCCGTAACAGGATATGATTACGTAGACGACGGTAATGGTGATTTCATCGCTAATCCGATCTCACAGTCAGACAATGTTAATCTCAAAGCTACTTCCCGGCAGATTGACTTAGTGCTTGGTTATACAGCTAGCATTAAAACAGATACTCAAGTAGCTGTGAACCTAACGCATCAGATGAATGTGGGAGGTCAGGCAGGTGTAACTGATAACGTAGTAGCTATTAAATTTGTAAAAACGTTCTAATAAATAGCTGGTGATTACAAAACTTAAATACATCTACAATCAGTTAACATCGCAAGACAAGTTCGAGATAGCCGTCGTTTTACTGGCTGTCTCGGGCGCCGTCGTAGTAGTACTACTCGGTATTGCGTGGTCAAGAGGTAACGATGTTGATTACTTTAAGTTAAGAATGCAGCTGTTAGAAGAAAGATTTACTATAGCAGAGAAGTCCAGAACAAACATTATTGAAAGAGTAGAATCTGCTGACATAAAAAATAAAGAGCAAGACGCAAATATACAGATTATTACTCAAGCAATAAACGATCACGATAGAAACTGGGAAGAACTCTACAAACGATTACCACAATTACCCAAGAATCCTGCTCAGGTTCCTCAGAAAATCTCACCAGTCAGACGTTAACCACAGCTAGACGTGAGTCAAAACCACGAGCTCGCGTGGTTTTAATAGTTGCTTTAATTATCGACATTTCCTATAATATAGGTATGATGATGAGAAAAGGAGATAGTAGTAATGGCTAAGTTTGCTAAACGTCCTACTGACGAATTTGATCGCGATCTACTCGCTCAAGGTAAAAAGCGCATCTCGTATCTTGCAGAAGTAGTTGCTAGAGATACTGGTAAAAAAGATGAAAATGGAGAACCCATATTTACCTTTGGTTCGATATATCGCCAGGCAATTGTTGACATAGTAGCTAAAAAGCCGGCTGATGAGCCTACCGAAGGGTTCCGCCCTGCACGTCGTTCTATCGCCCGTAAGGCCGGAAGTGGCACTAAATTATCTCAAGCAATTACAATGTTTAAAGAAGTAAATGGTGATAAAGATCAGTTCCTCTCTATAGCGATGGAACGACTTCAAATTACAAAAGGTAACGCAGGTATCTATTTTGCTAAAGCTAAGGAGCGAGTATAATGGATGATATCGTTGAGATGGAACCTTATGATGTGTGGATGCATGCAAAGATGGAAGAAGAAGAGCGCATGCTTGATGTTGATCAAGCTCTTGATGAAGTAAGTCAGGTAGTAGATGGATGGATTAGGGAGTCACGTGGATAAACTTTTATGGGCAATTGCATGCGCAAGCCTGATAGCTGTTGCTCTTGTTTCTTTGTTAACTCGCTACCCTGGATAATATGAATAAAAATGATCGAATCTTAGCCGTGCTGTTTGGTAATGCAGATATTAGTATTTTGTCTGAAGGTGAAGTCTACGAACTCTACGATACGGTTTCAGAAGTAATTAATCAGAAAACCGGTAAAGATTTTCTAGGTCAAGACTTTCACTTCACATTTGAAAAGAATCAAGGAGTAACATATCAATGATGTACAAACCAAGAGGTCCTCAAAAGCCTGCTCGTCAGCAATTTCACGGAATTACTCTCCCTCAGTTATTAAAGGTGCTAGAGTACTCGCGATCGCGATGCATTGAAGGTGGGGATATGAATGCTGCCTTTAGATTTGAGATGCTAAGGGAGTACTTTGAGAAAGATTACGATCCAGGTAAGCCTGTAAAGTATAGTGGTGAGATATTAGGGTTTTAAGTAGTCTCCATAGAAGCTTAGCCCGCGAAAGCGGGCTTTTTTTGTTCATAAATATCAGACTATGGCAAATCTCGGCGGAAAAGAAATCTACAAACGTCCTGGACGAGTAGAAACATTTCTCACTAAACTTAAGTCTAACTCTCCCTTTGAATTAGAGACGGGTGGGGCTGTTGTGTTAGTTAATGACCCTGAAATAGAGAAGTCACTTTTAGCAGGTAAAGAAACTAGATCAATCCAACTCAAGACCACAGATGAAAAATTTGTTACGTTTACCCAACTTAAGAAGACAAGCGAGTTTGGGGGAGGTTCGGGCTCGGGTGCCGGTAGCGAGAACACAGATGTAAATGAATCGGCCCAGGCAGTATATTGTGCGGCCAAATGGAACAAAGTTCAAAGCTATACTTTAGACAATCTACAGCAAGCTTATAGTAAGGTAGAAGTTACCGCACCATTTGACGCTATCGCAGGACTACCAGAAAAGTGGATTGACTCAAGCGTACTAATTGCCGATGCTCTTTATGCAAAGTACGGAAACAAGCCATACATATTTCACCGTCAATCAAACTGGGTGAAGTCTTTAGAAGGTCATTTTGAGGTTCTTAATAAAGCTCAAGGCAAACCTTTCTCAGATATAAACAAATGGTCGCCAGCTGATATTTACATGACTACAAAAGAAGGAATGGCCGTTCCGTTCTTTAACACCCGTAACCTTGCCGAGCTTAATAGAATGCTTTTAAAGGCATTTAACTCGAAAGATATTATTGGTATATCACTGAAATCTATCTCCAGACATCCTAACTTAAAAGCTTACAATGTTGGTGAGCCAAGAAAAGAAGTAAAGTACACTGACTACACTACCGGCAAAGTAAACTTCTTTAATTCAAAAGATGTTTTTATTTTCTTTTCGGTTAATGGATCAATTCAATTTAGAACCTTTCCTTCCTTCCAAGGAGAGATAAAAGGAGTTGAAGCTTCCCAGGGTAAGATTGGCTTTGGCAACATTGCCAGCATTCTCAGACAAATATTAGGCAGACCTATTTCTGACATTAGCACTACAAAAGGAAACATTGCTAGAAAGAATCCCGCTCTTTATAAAAAGTTTTACGATATGTACCTACAGTTAGACAAAAAAGATACTAAAAAGAAAACCTATGAAGAGTTTGTAGCTGAGGTATCTAAAAAAGACGCCGAATGGCAGCTATCAAAGTTTATGGGATGTGACATTGTTTCTACCATCCTAAATAACGGTATACAAAATCAATTTATTAGTGATGTGGTAAGCTATGCCTCATCAACATCTAAACTATCTGGACCATTTTTAAAAACAGAATGATACTATCTGAAGCCGTTAACGACGAAAATAAACTTACTCATTTAGAGCATCTCGAAGACCATGTAGTAAACGATGGTGATAAAGGCTTTGCTCATGCCTTTCATAACTTAAAAGACGTTCATGACCTTCTTTCAGGTAAGCATAATAAAACTACCGTTACAACAAAGTACGACGGTTCACCATCCATAGTGTTTGGACATCATCCCGTATCTGGAAAGTTTTTTGTAGCTTCTAAGTCAGCGTTTAATAAAACACCAAAGTTAAATTACACACCTGAGGACATAGAGCAGAATCATGGACATGCTCCTGGGTTAGTAAGTAAGCTTAACGACGCATTAAAGCACCTTAAAAAAGTTGCCCCTAAAGAGGGAGTATATCAGGGTGATGTTATGTACTCAAAGCAAGACGTAATTGATGATGGAGAGAAGTACCATTTTAAACCTAATACTATTACCTACTCTACAAAGAAAGATTCAGAGGAAGGTAATAAGGTTAAACATGCCAAGTTTGGAGTAGTTGTTCATACTGCTTATAAAGGTAATACTCTTGATGACATGAAAGCGCAGTACAATGCTGATACTAGTCATTTTGGAAGCCATGACGACGTCCATCTCATCTCTCCTAATCACGATTTCTCCAAGAACAAGTACTCAGAAAAAGAGAAAGAACAGTTTAACGCTCATTTAAACAGTGCTACAAAAGCGTTTAACGGTGCACACAAAGACTTTCATACAGCTGTACATCCCTATACTGAACATCTGAAAACCTACATTAATGCTACCGTCAGAGACCAATCTAAGCCGTCAGTTGAAGGATTTAAAAGTCATTTACAGGGTAGGTATGTTAGAGACATTTCTAAACTTAAGACAGGATCAGCTATTGAGCGTAAGAACAATGAAATGAAATCCCACCTTGCGCAAATTAGTTCTAGTAAGAGTTCCTTTAAGTCAGCTTTAGATATCCATCATCATTTACAGCAAGCTAAAAACGTATTAGTAAACGCTCTCTCCCGCAACACAAAGTATGAGCATTCAATTGCTGGTCAAAAAGCAAAACCAGAAGGGTTTGTGTCTGTACGTAATAATAGACCAACCAAGCTTGTTGATAGATCCGAATTTAGTAGAGCTAACTTTTTAAGTAGAGAGAGATAATGGCACAGTTTAGATTAGATCAAAATAAAATTGATTCAAAACAGGTCTCTACCCGTTTTGAAATCTTTATGTTGTCTGATAGACTATCTCCTTCTGGCACTCTTACCGATGCATTCGGTCGTCTGAGAATATCTCAACCGGTAACACTGTTTGATAGCTCACATCGTTTTTTAGATAATGGATTATGGTCAACATCTAATACTTCAGGAGGCACATACGCTTTTGTTACCAATCAATCTACTATTAACTTAAACGTAGATGCTTCTGCTAATACTGAGGTAATTAGAGAGACCACTAAAGTATTTTCGTATCAGCCTGGAAAGTCTCTTTTAGTGCTTAATACTTTTGCAATGAGTACGCCTAAACCAAATTTAAGACAGCGTATAGGATACTTTGGAGCGCAGAATGGTGTATATTTAGAAAATAATGGTACAACAAATTACTTTGTGCTAAGAACCTATACATCTGGAGCAGTGGTTGAGACTCGAGTAGCACAAGCTGATTGGAATGTGGATAAATTTGATGGTACTGGGCTATCTGCACAAGGATCGGAGCCTGCGCATACCTCAGGGCTTGATGTTTCGAAAACAAACATTTTATGGTTTGATATTGAATGGTTAGGAGTAGGTGATTTAAGATGTGGTTTTGTAGTTGACGGTAAGATGCTTATTGCGCATGTATTTCATAATGATAATAGGAACACAGTTCCATATATGACGACAGCAAATCTGCCAATACGATATGAAATTAAAAACACAGGAACAACTGCTTCATCAAGTACACTCAAACAAATATGTTCTACAGTTATCTCTGAAGGGGGATATGAGCTGTATGGGTCTCAGCAAGCAGTACAGACTCCCGTAGCAACTCCAATAGATCTGACTGATGTAAGTACATACTACACTCTCATATCGCTAAGATTAAAAACAAGCCCAGATAGACTTGATGCAATTGTCATACTGACTGCGTTATCTTTGCTTGGTATCACTAACAATGCTGTATACAACTGGCAGGTTAGAGCATCAGGGACAACATCAGGGGGTACTTGGGTTAGTGCTGGAGACAGTTCTGCAGTGGAATATAAGATAGATGGGGGAACTATTACCGGGGGAAGGATACTGGCATCAGGATTTACTTCTGCAACAAATCAGAGTAGAACATCAATTGATATTCTTAAAGAAGCGTTGTTTAAGTTTCAGCTGGAAAGAAACGGATTGACTGGAGTCCCGTTTGAATTAACTTTATGTGCTGCAACACAGACTGCTGGTGCTGACATCTTCGCATCAATGGACTGGGAAGAGATAACGAGATAACGTAATTTTATTTTTTATAAATAGAACGATCAGTTAGGCCTAGGTAAACCTGAACGGAAAAACATGGATAATAATGAAAAACAATTAGCACTAGGTGCTAAGAAAAACAATTCGGAAAAAGACATTAAAGCACCAAAGGGTAGATCCGTTACCGGCAAGCCTTTGGATGCCATTAACGTAAATCCTCAAGATCCAAAAACCTCTAATTTAGAAGAATCTGAGAATTCTACAGCCGTCATGGCTTTCGGGCGATATAATCCGCCAACAGTAGGCCACGAGAAACTAATTAATAAAGTAAAAAGCACCGCTGATGAGCATAGTGGTTCGGCTCATATTTTTGCCAGCCATTCTGAAAATACATCTAAAGACCCTCTCCCGCAGTCTAAGAAAATTGGATACCTTAAAAAAGTAGCCGGTAAAGGCACGGAGGTCCATGGCTCTTCTAAGTCCGAGCCAACCATCTTTCATGCTGCATCGAAACTCCATGCTGCTGGAAACAAACATCTCGTTATCGTCGCTGGAAGCGATCGAATTAACGAATACAAAGATAAGTTAGAAAAATACAACGGTAAAGAAGGTAAGCATGGATTCTTTAACTTTGATTCCATTAAATTTGTGTCAGCTGGAGAAAGAGATCCAGATGCCGAAGGAGCAGAAGGTATGTCAGGTACTAAGCTTCGCGCCCATGCAAGAGCTGGAGAAATGAAACAATTTAAATCTGGTCTTCCAAAAGCCTTACATCCCCATGCCGATGAAATCGCCAATCATATTAGAACGGTTGGAGAGGGTGTAGAAGAAACAGAATTAGAAGAGCGCGTTCTTACTCTTCAGCAAAGAAGACAGCGTGCTACTCAAATGAGAAGATTAGAGCCAGTACTTAAAGTCAAGCGTGCAATGGCCGCCAAAAGGCTAGCCGGTCAAGTCCAGCTTACTCGCCGTGCTCGTAAACAAGCAAAAGACATCTTAAGAAGAAGAATTGCCGGCCGTAGAGGTTCTTCCTATCATCAGCTAGGCCCATCAGATAAAATTAATATCGATAGACAGATTGACCCTAAAGTAAAACTTATTAAGTTTATTGCTGCAAGGTTAATGCCTAGAATTAAACAAGCCGAAGTACAGCGCTTTACTGCCAAACAGCTTGGCAAATCAACAAGGGTTAAAGCGTCGGGTCCTGTTATACAACATTATGAGCATGACCCCTTACTTAATCTATTTGTTGAGATGGCAGAAAAAGACGTTTACATCAGTGAAAATAATTTTAAAGCATTAGAGAAAAAATCAGAGAAGTATAAAATAGAGTTAGTACAAATGTTTGAAATGTATCGCGATGCCTATCTTGGTGCTCAAGAATTAGAAGAACAAACAAGAGAGCAGGCAGCGTTTATTTCTATTAACGCCCAGTGCGCCAGGCTAGCAGAGGGATTAAAAGATCCTAAGGACAACCCTTGCTGGAAAGGCTATAAACCAGTAGGAACTAAAATGAAAAACGGCAGACAAGTACCTAATTGTGTACCAGAAGAGACAACTAATGAGGCTTACTATTCAGTTAAACCAGCTGACGTAGAGGCGCATCGCAAAGCATGGCAATCTGGTCAGATTACAAGAGGTGATTATATCAAGCGCGTGGGATTAAGTGCTAAGAAAACAGCTCGCTCACCTAATGAATATACCTCCCCCTCCGATCAACCTGCTGCTAAAACAACAACAGCTAAAACAGGTACATTGGGTAAAGTAGCCCCTCCTAAATCAACGAGTGTATTAGGAACATTTAAAAGATTTGCTTCCAGTTTTGGCGAGGCAGTAGAAATGTCTGACAAAGAAAAAGCTGAAGCTCAAAAAATTCACCGTGCATTAAGCGATGAAACTCCTAACATGGCCCCAGCAGCTGCTATGTCATTAAAAGCTGCCCATAAAAGACTTATTCAAAAACATGGCCAGCAGTGGAGACAGAAAGCTGGAATTAATGAAAGTAATAGTAAAGAAAGAAGCGACGCTGCAATTGCAATGGCAGCCAGAGCATCAGCTTCAAGAGCAGGATCTACTAAATCAGAACCAGAACTTAAACATAGAGTGTCAGTAACTGTTTCGGATCCCCAGCATACTATGGTATCTAAACGTAAAGAAAAGATGGAAAAGAAAGTTAGAATAAGTGCTAAGAGTGAAAGCGACGCCGTTGAACTAGCAAAACATCATTACAAAAAACAAGGATATAAAATTCACGATGCCAATCATATTGGCATTGTAGAAGAGACCAAACCAGATACTCCTCCTTTTGAAGGTGGTAGAAAAGTTGCCGGCAATGTTAAAGACAAATCTGGTGCAGTACATACACCTATGTCAAGAGCCAGACATCTTGCACGCGCTGCAATGAAGAATCTTAATCAAAAAAAAGCAGTTAGAGAAGAGGCTATTATGAACGAAGCGGTTAAGGTAGAGAAGAAAAATTACTCCTGGGGTAAAATGGTTACAGTACATGATGGATCTTCTACTTCTTATCCTTTACATCCTGAACACCAGGCTGCTATTAAGAATCTAAGACCGGGTATGAAGACCACTTTCAAAGATGAGACTGGTCGTCAAGTTCATGCTCATCGTGAAGGTGATCAAGTACATTTGGTTCATCATAACACCGGTTCAAGTACTGCTAAGAAGACCACCGTTGGCTATCATCATTTTGATGAAGCAACTTCTGCCTACGGTAGAATTAATGCTAGATTTAAAAGTATTTCTGGCCGCACATTAGGTGCAGCTGCAAAAGAGCATGGAGACGAAGCCAAAAAACTTCAAAAAGAAATTGAAGCACAACAAAAAGAAATAGACCGTCGTAAGGCTGCTATGAAAAATGAAGAAAATCTAGACGAATTATCTAAATCTACTCTTGGTTCATATGTAAAGAAAGCATCAACTAATGCTAGAATTAATTCTATGATTAGTAAAGATTTTGATCACAAAGCAATGACATCAAGAAAACCTAGTACGAGAGATGCTTATTATGGATTGTCGAGTAAACATAAGCAAAAATCATGGAAGCGTAGTGACAATGTTGCAAAAGCGGTCGACCGTTTAACTAAAGAAGAAGTCGACCCTACCCACAAAAAAATTCTGAATAAAGCAAAGACCAGTGTACCTAAAGCACCTAAGAGTGAATACGAACGAAAAGTTGTTAGTTATTTGAAAAAGAAATATTCAGAAGAAGTTGAAGAGATTGAAGAGCTCTCTAAACCTACTCTTGCTTCTTATGCAAAGAAAGCAGTAACCGATGCTCGTTTAAAGCAAGGTACAGGAAAAGAGTATGAAGCTTTAAGCAGAATAAAACGTAGCTCAAATACAAAAGCCGCGCTCGCACGATTGGGACGTCAAGTAAAAATGAAAGCACAATCACGTGAAATGGGCGCAGCTAAAGCTATTGATCGTTTAGCTAAAGAAGAAGTTGAGTTAGAAGAAAAATTGAAACCATCGATGGGTGCTGGTGAATACGTAAGTGACTTTAAAAAGTCTGATGCTCCACAATTTCAAGGTAAGTCGAAAGAAAAGCGTAGACAGATGGCAATAGCCGCCTACCTAGCCGCTAAGAGAAAATGATAACGTTACAAAAACTTAAATCGTTGATAGGTAGAGATCCGGAGAATTTTAAAGCTCCGGAAAATAACTCTGTTGCTTTAAAACGGCTACCGGGTATTAAAGAGGAAAAGGCTCCTCTAAAACATACTCATGTTGTAACAGTGCATATGCATGATCCTTTAACCTCAGGCGTACAAGCTCGTATTGAACGTAAATTAAAGGTACAGGCTGACTCTAATGAAGCAGCTATGGAGCGTGCAATAAAATTTTATAAGTCAAAAGGTGTAGGTAAAGCTGTTGCATCTAAAGTAGAAGCAATAAAAGAAACAGGCGGTGCTGGGGATTGGGGAACAGATAAGCTAACGAAAAAATATAAAAAAGATACTCCTGGACAATCTGTTAAGGAAAGCTTAAATGAGAACTTTGTTATTGATCGCCCAGTAGGGTTAGGGGTAATGTATACTGCTGCCGATCTTGGCATACATGCAAGAAGTGCATTTGCCCATCATCCTTCTGTTATTGCTGAGATGGAACGTAGACAGCAAGAAGAGAATTTTATGGATGGTAAGAATCCAGAAGATAAAGGCGATATGTCTAGACACGGATTAAAAGGTAAGACTATTGCTCAACTTAAAAAAATAAGATCGTCTGATTCGGCTTCACCCAGACAAAAGCAACTTGCCCATTGGTACATTAACATGCATAAAGGTAAATAATGTTAAAATTTAAAGAATATTTTGAAGAGGCAACGCACCAGGGTAGAGAAGTACCCCTTAATAAACCTATGGCCGGGGACGTTAAGAAGTCTAAGGTGTATGTTAAGAATGCAGCAGGCAATGTTGTTAAAGTTAATTTTGGTGATAAGAATATGACCATTAAAAAACATATTCCTGCTAGACGTAGAAGTTTTAGAGCAAGACATAATTGTGATGATCCCGGTCCAAAAACTAAAGCGAGATATTGGTCTTGTAAGGCGTGGTAATTATGGATGAATTAAAACAACTACTCAAAATATCTTTAGCGAACTCTTTTGCTTTTTATTTAAAAGCCCAGTTCTATCATTGGAATGTTGTAGGAGAAAACTTCCCTCAATATCATTCCTTTCTCGGTGATTTGTATGAAGAGGTATATGGGTCAGTTGATAACATTGCTGAACTAATAAGAACGATTAATGAAGTGGCACCAGGCTCGCTTGGACGATACAAAGAACTATCTCAAGTACAAGACGCCGAGTCCGTTCCGTCAACTGTTATTATGTTCAATGCTCTTTACAACGACAATCAGACAGTAAAGAGCTCTTTAATTAAAGCGTATGAAAAAGCTGAAGAACTAAAGCAGTACGGCATATCTAATTACTTACAAGATCGTATACAGGCCCATGAAAAGCATGCCTGGATGATCAGATCAATAACGGCAGGTGCATGATGAAATATACAAGCCTTAATTCTATAGTACTTGATGTTCTAAGAGGTAACGCAATAGGCGAGTCTCATAAGTCGCTTTACGATATGGCTAAAAGAATTATGCTAGGTGAAAAAGCTATGACCGGAGTAGAGATTAGACCATCGGGTAGAGAGAATGTTGAGAAAGATCAGCGTGATCAAGTTGCCGCTGGAACCTATAGGACTCAGCATTTTGAAATGTCACCAAGTGCACAAAAATTATACGGGCAAAATTTACCAGATAACGTAGATGCTAATATGGCTGAAAAGTCTGTAATACTACATGATAAATTATTTGGTATTCATAAAACAGTTAAAGCAAAAGAGCGTGCCGTACCTCAAGACATACAGGATGCAGAGCTGCTTGCAAAACAAATTAAATTTTTTGCCAAGAAAATGAATCTTGAAAAAGAGCACGATTATGTAGATCAGCACGTAGAAGATATTCGCAAACACGTAGAAGATGTTCCTCGTCTAGAAGTACCTGCTGACAGAATGGAGATCGAGAAGGTAAGAAGGTTTACAAGCAAACCTTACGACGCTACCGCCGAGCCTCCCGACAGAGATTTAGACAACGATCATTTAAAAGTTACAAGAGGATTAAAAATTCAACGCAAGTACAAAATCATAGACGAAGACTAGGAGACTCAAATGATTAATAACATCCCAAAAAGCCTTATTGACTCAGTACAAACTGTTATGAATAACAATGAGAAAGCTCGTACAGTTCAAGAAGCACAGAACGACAAATATCTTCCTCTGGAAGAGAAAGCAGTAACAGAAAAATTAGTAGGCAATCAGCATAAAATTGACCATAATAAAAATGGAAAAATTGATGCTCATGATTTCAAGCTTATGAGAGCAAAGAAGAAAGGTGGCTATCTTTCTGAGCCAATCGTTATTACTCCAAAAAAACCATCAGCACCTACTCCTACCTCTCCAACCATGCCAATGGGTGAAGAAGTTAAAGCTGGTAAGAAAGTTCTTAAAGCTGGATTCTGGGACACAATCAAGCGCGCTATGTCCGGTTCTAATCCAATGAACCCTAACGCTACGTATGGCTCTACAACATATCAAACTACTCGTAGAGAAGAGAAAGATACTCCGGGACAGCATTCATGTGCGGTTCATGTTAAACATGCCAAACTTGGTGAAGGTAAAACACTTACAACCCAGCATGCCGATCCTGCAGAAGACGGCTCTATTGCTTGGTACGATATTATGTTTGAACACGGTATTGAGAAAAAAGTTCCTACAACAGAACTTGAAATTCTCGAAGCCAAGCACCATAAGCATTAAGGAGAGAAGAATGAAAACATTAAAAGAGTTGCTTGATGAAGGAAGAGGCCGCCCTCGTAAGAATCCTCCCGCTGCTAAAAAGTCAGACGATGATGAGCATGAGTATGGTGGTGAGGATTCTGGAGAAGAGCCCGATCAGCATATCCATGTACAGCTTAAAAAAGCTGAGTCAATTGGATCTGGTGAAGTAAAAGCCGGGCGCGAAGGATATAAAATGAAAGGTGGAGCTGATGTGAAGTTTAAATCTGGTTCACAATTCGTCCATTCTCATCAAGCTAAAGCAGTTAACGATGCGCTGTCAAAGTTAAAGCCAGAGGCTAGAAATGAGCTTCATAAACATATTGCACAATCTCATAGTAATTTTATGGCTGTGCATAAAATGGCAACAGCAAACAAATAATGGAAGACGTCATAAAAGAAAAGGTGGTAATGCCGCCTCCTCCATATGATAGAAAAAAGAAAGCTCCGCAAGCTAAACCAAAGGAGCAAGCAGAACCAGGTGACAGCATTTTCGTAAACAAGAGTTCAGCGTTCATGCAAGATATGATGTCTAAAGAAGAATAAATACAATAAACTTTAAGGAGATGTAAAAATGGCACAATGGGGAACTTCTGACGCTAGCTCAAATGCAGTTCTTTGGGCTCCTACGTCGGTTAAATTAGCAGCAAACTCTACCAATAGAGACAATCTATACGGTAATTCAACGGTTAATTCGTTTGTTACCGGGCAAAAAGTAGGAATGTTTGGTGTAGATGCAACAGAGGCTGGTGTTTCCAGCGGTGGAGTTATTTCTTATACAGTTACCTTTGCTGGTTCAGGTTATTCTGCTAACGCTGCAGTAACACTATCCGGAGGTGGAGGATCGGGTGCTACTGCAAATACAACTAAAGGCGCTACAGGAAGAATCTCTTCAGTTAACGCCAATCAAGTTGGTACATCGTATGAGTCTAGCCCCTCTGTAGCTATAGCAGCTCCAACAGCACAAAACGTTGTAGCAAATACTAATGGAGTTAGCAACACAAATAATGTTATTTTACTGGCTACTGCTAACAGCATTTTCTTAGCAGGTGATAGAGTATATTACACTGTTCCAACAGGCAATACAGCAATTGGCGGGCTAACCGGTAATGCTTTCTATTACGTTACGTTTTCTAACTCAACATCGTTTGCTGTTTCAACAACTAGCGGCGGTTCCAACGCTGATATTGCAGAGGATAGAACAACTGCAACAGGCGAAGTTCATACATTCACTGGTGAAACTGCTACAGCACGTTCTACAGTTGGTGGCGGTAAGAACAAAGGCGCACATGCCGGTTGGGTTCTGAGAAGAGAAGGTACAGGTGGACGCGCCGGTCGCGTTCATTACGAAACATTGGTAGCCATGGGCTCCATTACTGGCGACGGTTCAGACGATTCACAGCTGCCCGATTCTTGATTCTTTTAAACTGGCCGCGAAAGCGGCCAGTGTGACCTATGATTGATTTTGATAAAGTTGACGAAACTAATTTTCTTTTGTATGCAGCAAAACATTATGATAATCCATCTTGTTTTGATACGCTTGAATTTTATGAAGACCTCAATCGGTTTAAGTATATAAAAAGGTTGTTTAGCAGGTATGAGGAGTCTAGTGAATTAAAAGAAAAACTTATTCTCAATCATATCATAATTATATACAACTTGTTTGGGGTTCAGGCCGCAACCAAGTTGTTGTTTTTTAAGTTAAAAGATTATTATTCGTACTTGAAGCCTTTTTTAGTAATGTTGGAGGTGTGTCCGGATAAAGTAGCAGGAATAGGTATTGAAAATGCTACTATAAATATTTCGGATATACCAATGGATGCTAACATAGTCAATGTACTAAGAGAAATAAAAAATGACCGACAGAGCTAAAAAAATAACAGAACTAACCGCGCTAACTAACGCATCTAATGATGACCTGTTAGTTATAGTTGATTCTCCCGCCAATACAGCAGTAACCAAAAAAATTACTGTTGCCAATTTTTTTGCCAACGTTGCTACTAACGCAACCTTTAAAAATACTGTTACAGTATCTAACACACTTACTGTTGGTGAGAGTGCAGACTTTGGATCTATCTACTTAGACGGGTCACTTATAGTAAATGCAACTGGTTATTGGGTAGGTAATTCTACCGGTCTAAAAGGTCAAAAGGGTGAAGTTGGATCCAAGGGCGACAAAGGTGAGGTGGGTACAACCGGATCAAAAGGTGATAAAGGCGACACCGGAGCTACAGGCACAACCGGTACCAAAGGCGACAAAGGTGAAACGGGAGCAACTGGTGCTAAAGGTGATACTGGTACTACTGGCGATAAAGGTGAAATAGGAGTTACAGGGGCTAAGGGGGAAAAGGGTGATTTAGGAACTACTGGTGATAAAGGTGATCTGGGGACAGCTGGAGACAAAGGTGATAAGGGTCAAAAGGGTGAAGTATCCGCAGTACCAGGGCCTTATACTGATGATGCCGATGCAGCATCTAATAGTGTAGCTGTAGGCCAAATGTATTATAGATCAACTGGTGTAGTTTACGTCAGGTTAATATAATGGCCAACCCAGTAGTTGACGCTTATTTAACTTATCAATTCATAAAAAGAATTGTTACTCCTTTTGAAAAGTGGGATGCATATAGACTTGGTATTATAGACAAGTCGGGTAAAGTAATAAAAAAATCTTCTGAATTAAAAACCTCTCAAGAAAAAGCCGCGTGGGGTTACTTTGATCGCTTGACTTGCAATCTTAAAAAGCTACTTGCTAAAGTTCCAGGCGGTAGCACAATGCTAGGCTCTGCAGTAGCAACCGCACTTTTGTTAAAAGAAAATGAGTACGGTCATCTTAACGATGAACAGCTTACTTCGGTGTTGTTTCAAGCCTTAAAAGAAGATGGCATAGCAAACGCAGTAGGCGGGGGTCAGGTAGCCGGGTTAGGTGTAGGGGATCAGGGTGAGCCCCCCAAAGGAAAAGCAAGACTTAAAAACATAAAAAACATTCTAAGAAGAAAATATGTTTCAGGCAATTAAGCTAGTAGTAATCTTAATTATTATTTTGTTACTGGGCGGTGTTGCCTGGTACGTTACTAATATGCGTGCTAATCTTATGATGTCAGAAGAGAATGCCAAGCGTTTGAAAGAGGGAATAGAAGAGCAAAAAGCTTTACTAGAACAGCAACAAAAAGATATTGAAACAATTAAAGAAAAAAATAAAGAGCTAGAAGATCAAAAGACAAAGCTTCAACAAGATAAAACTGCTCTTACCACAAAATTTAACAAGAGAGATTTTGGTAAATTTGCGTCTGAGAATCCAAGAGTAGTAGAAGAACTGGTTAACAAAGGCTCTAAAAATGCTATGAGATGTTTTGAGTTAGCTTCTGGTGCTACTTTAAATGAAAGAGAAAAGTCTGCTTCTAACCCAATGGAGGGAAATCGTGAGTGTCCGTCACTTATTAATCCTGCTTACAATCCCCCTAATTAGTGGATGTTCGCTATTCAATTTAGGTAACGTTGAACCTGTTACTATCAATAAAAAGGCCGTAGAAAGAACGCGCCTTGATCTCACTGAACCAAAAGTTCTTCAGTTAAAAACTCCTCAATGGTTTATTATCACTCCAGAAAATAGCGATGAAGTTTGGAAGAAATTGAAGGAGGATGGAACTGATTTAGTTTTATTTGCTTTAACAGATGATGGGTACGAAGAACTAGCAATCAATATTGCAGAACTGAGATCTCTTATTGCCCAGCAAAGATCTATTATTATAAAATATAAAGAGTATTACGAGCCTAAAAAAGAAGGAAAGTAATGCCCTTAACGAGACACATAACAGAAGCTTTTGCTGATGAATCGGTCACAACCGAAAAAATAGCAGCAAACTCGCTTCCTACCTCGGCAAAAATAACTACACTAGTAGTGGCTAACTCTACATGGTCAGCTAATGGTTCTAATACTATTAGTGCTTCATCTGGGGGTTACGTTTTAATCAATGGTAATAATTTTGTAAGTGGGGTAAATGTGTTTGTGGGTACTACAGGTGCCTCAAGCGTATCATTTATGACCTCACAGTTATTAAGAGTAACGTTAGCTGCAAGCACCGCTGGCTCATATATTGTTTATGTAATTAACCCTGATGGATCGATAGCTACTAGAATAGATGGTGTAACATATGCTTGACAAGAAGAATAAATAGAAAAAACTAATAGGACATAAAATGGCCGTTTCACG
>Ga0247840_10004744_pt1 | contig 21176 bp, 14 predicted proteins | sample LaCruzMarch2015__FD_192404 | JGI IMG/M metagenome (GOLD analysis project Ga0247840, IMG submission 192404) | Freshwater microbial communities from meromictic Lake La Cruz, Castile-La Mancha, Spain - LaCruzMarch2015_17m | ecosystem: Environmental > Aquatic > Freshwater > Lake | place: Spain... | reverse complement strand
CACCCGCTTTACTCTGTCCCTATAGGAAAACTTGGCACTACATTTCGATCTCAGGCTGGTGTGTACTTACGGATCAATTAGTTGAATGCCTGCTAGGGCCGTATATCAATGGGGTCATGTTAAAGATGGGTTAACTTGCGCTCATTTGCGTTCATTTGCGGCTAATCCTCTTCCCAACTAAGCCTGGATCAGGCGCTCCCCGTCCGCGGCCTTGCCCGGGAGCGGCACCAGGGTCCAGTGGCCGTCGCGATGGATGGTGAGCAATTGGTCATACATGGTCGTGTCGTCGTCCTCTTCGCCCAGGGTGACATAGGTGATGCCGCGTTCGCGCAGCAGGTGCAGCAGTTCATCGACCTGCCCTTCAGTGAGTGCGCGCGAGGGGTGGTCCAGAAAGACGAAGGCGGGTTCGGCCAACAGCACCCGGGCGAAGGCGAGTACCTGCTGCTCGCCCAGCGACAGGAGTTCGCCCCAGCCCTTCTCGTTGTCCAGTCCCCCGGCGCGCTCGATCGCTGCCACCAGTTTGAGCCGCCGCAGGGTGGTGAGGATGCCCTCGTCGGAGAAGCGCCGCCCGTTGCCGGCCTTCGCCTTGCCGGCTGCCTCGGCGCGGGCGGCGTGGGTGGATTGGTCGGCGGGGTGGCGCTCAGTCGCGGCCGGCAAGAGCACCTCCCGCAGGGTCCCGGGCGGGACATAGGGGCGCTCGGGCAGGAACAGCAGATCGCCCGGATCGGGGCGCGTGATCTCGCCCTCGCCGCCGCTCCAGAGGCTTGCGGTGGCCCGGAACAGGGCGGTGCGGGCCGAGTCGTCGGCGACCCGGATCAGGACATGGGTACCGGCCGGGATCGAGACCGTCAGGTCCTTGATCAGATGGCGCCCGCTGCGCGGCGACTTCAGCGTCAGGCGGTCGAAGGCGATCAGCCCGCAATCGGAGCAATAGGTGATGGCCGGGGAGGCGGTGTCCGCGGCCACCTGCATGGCGTTGGCCAGCGCCGACAGGCGCACGATGACGGCGCTATAGGCGGAGATCGACTGGAACTGGGTGACGATCAGCGAGAAGGCCCCGATCAGGTGGCCGAAGGCCATGGCCGATTGGGTGATGACCCCGAATTCGGCCTGGCCGCTGATGAAGAGCGGCGCGACCAGCAGGGCCGGGATGATCTGGATCAGATAATTGTAGCCGGTGGTGAAGAATCCGAGATTGCGATTGACATCGATGATCCGCCTGAAATTCGCGATCAACTGGTCCAGACGGTCGTGCAGCCGGTCCCGCAGCCGGTCTTCCTGACGCACCAGGGCGATGGCCTCCGCATGCTCGCGCACATGCAGCAGGCGGGCGCGGAAGTTGGCCTCCTTGTCCGACTGGTCGTAATTGAGCTGGATCAGGGGCCGCCCGAGGAAATAGGAAAAGAGCGACCCCGCCGCGGCGTAGAGGATCGTCACCAGCAGCAGGAGCGGGCTGATGGACCACATGACGCCGGCGAAGGCAATCACCGTAATGGTGGCGTTCAGGAACATCAGCACGAACGACAGCGTCGTCGCGGTCAGGGAGCGGATGTCCTCGGAGATGCGCTGATCCGGGTTCTTCAGGTCACCGTAGGCGTTCATCTTGAAATAGATGTGATCGCCCGTGTATTTGTCGATCGCCCGCGCGGTCAGCCACTTGCGCCACAGCAGCCCGAGCCGTTCCTCGCAGTAGCGGTGAAAGACCGCGACCAGGGTCGAGACGGCGAAGACGATGAGGTAAAGCAGTGCATACTTGACGAAGGTGCCCATCTCCTTGCTTTCGATCGCCGTCATGAAGTCGCGGCCCACGTAGCTGTTGATGACGTTCAGGGCGCTGATGCTGAGCAGGAAGACCACCAGGAGGGTGGCAAACAGCTTGGCCTGGGGGCCGACCTCGGAGCGTGCCAGGGCGGTGATCATGCCCCAGAAGCGGGGCCAGGCGTTTTTGCTGAGCGACATGCGGATCGGTTTCATCACTGGGTATTATCTTGCTGGGGAGGGCGGGCGTCCGGGCGGGCGGTCGCTCATGCCGCCGGGTCCTGGCGGTGGCGCGGTCGGCGGGTCGCGGCAACGGTGAGCGATGACACCCGGCGGGCGCCAGTATACCCTTGCGCCCCGGACCAGCCTCAAGGGACTTCGACCGGCCGGGCCCGCGACCACCGACGCTGGATCGGGGCCGCCCGGCGTTCATCAGTCCCCGCTAACTTGATAACATTCCAAAACAATTGATCAGGAGTCGTCACGATGCAGGTCCGGGTTCTCGACGTTTTCGCCGATCCCGCCGGGTGGCTGGCGGTCGCCGCGGGCGAGGCCCGACTCACCATCACCACCGAGCCCGGGCCCCGGGGTCCGGCCCTGCGCCTGGATTTCGACTTCCGCGGCGGCGGCGGCTTCGTGGTCGCGCGCCGCACCCTGGCCCTGACCCTGCCGGACGCCTTCGCCTTCCACTTCGACCTGCGCGCCGAGGCCCCCGCCAACGCCTTCGAGTTCAAGCTGGCCGACCCCGGCAATGCCAATGTCTGGCGCTATCGCGAGCCCAAGTGCGCCTTCGCCCCCACCTGGCGCACGCTCGACATCAAGGGGCGGGAGATCGACTACGCCTGGGGGCCGGCCGGCGGCGGATCGCCGCGGGAGATCGGTGCCATCGAGTTCGCCATCGTGGCCGGTCCGGGTGGCCGCGGGACGGTCTGGCTCAGCAACCTGTCCCTGGTCGACCGCACCCTGGAGCGGCCGCCGCTGGTCACGGCCCTCTGCCACCTGCCCGGGCACCCGCCGGAGGAGGTCATGGACCTGGGCGCGGACACCCACTGGCGGCCGTCGCCGAGCGCGCGGGCGAGCTGGCTGACCATCGACTTCCATGAGTCGCGCGAATACGGCGGCCTGGCCCTGCGCTGGGCCCCCGACGCCCAGGGCTGTGCCTTCGAGGTCCAGGCCAGCGACGACGGGACCAGTTGGCGGACCCTGTACGAGGCGAGCGCTGCCGCCGGGACCGAGAGCCTGGTCTACCTGCCCCAGGGTGAGTCGCGCCTGCTGCGCCTGGACCTGCGCGCCGGGGCGGGCGCCCCGCTGCCGGGACTGCACTGTGTCGAGGTCCTGCCCTACGACGCCTCCCGGAGCACAAGCGACTGGTTTCACACCATCGCCCGGCGCGCCCCCCGGGGCCACTATCCCCGCTGGCTCTATCGCGAACAGACCTACTGGACCCCGGTGGACATCCCCGACGGCGCGGTCCCCGCGCTCTGCAACGAGGATGGCCTGGTGGAGCTGGACGAGGGCAGTTGCAGCCTGGAGCCCTTTCTCTATCTGGACGGCCGGCTGATCACCTGGGCCGACTGCACCATCACCCAAAGCCTGGAGCAGGGGGAGTTGCCGATCCCCTCGACCCACTGGGACTGCGGTGAGGTGGTCTTGACCACCACGGTCTTCGCCACCGACCGGCGCGGGGATCGGCACCTCTTCATCCGCTACCGGGTGGCGAACCAGGGTCAGAGCGGCCGGACCCTCACCCTCTTCGCCGCGGTGCGGCCCTTCCAGGTCACGCCCCCCTGGCAGGCCCACCAGGCGCTTGGCGGCCCCAGCCAGGTGCGCTCGCTGGTCTTCGCGCAGCGCGCACTGTGGGTGAACGGCAACCAGGCGCTGGTGTCCCTGGGGCCGGTGGGCGGGGTCGGGGTGGCCCCCTTCGACCAGGGTCCGATTACCGACTACCTGGCGTGCGGGGTGCTGCCCGCCGCGGTGGCGATCGAGGACCCCGTCGGCTTTGCCTCCGGGGCCTTGGGCTTCGATCTGGACCTGGCCGCGGGGGCCCAGGTGGACCTGTACCTGGTCGCGCCTTTCGGCACGGTCGCCCCCGGCACCCTGGGGCGGCGCGTGCCGGAGGGCCTGAGCGGGGCCGATGAATTCGCGCGTGCGGTGCGGCAATGGTCGCAGACCCTGGGTCAGGTCCGTTTCGACCTGCCGGAGCCGGCCGCGGCGGCCGCGCGCGCCTGCAAGACCGCGATTGCCCATATCCTGATCAACCGCGACGGGCCCGCCCTGCAGCCGGGGCCGCGCCGCTATACCCGCTCCTGGATCCGCGACGGTGCCGTCATGGGCGCCGCCCTGGCGCGCCTGGGTTGTCCCGCGGCGGCGGTCGCGTTCATCCGCTGGTATGCCCAGTTCCAGCGCGAGGACGGCAATGTCCCCTGCTGCGTGGACCGCACCGGGGTGGACTGGCTGGCCGAGCACGACAGTCACGGTGAGTTCGTCTTTGCCGTCGCCGACTGTTACCGCTTCACCGGCGACCTGGGCCTGGCGCGCGACCTCTGGCCCCAGGTGCAGCGGGCGATCGGCTTCATCGAGCAGTTGCGCGCCCAGCGCCTGACCGCCGACCACCGCGTAGGCGAGCACCGCACCTGCTTCGGCCTCCTGCCGGAGTCGGTCAGCCACGAGGGCTATCTGGCCCAGCCGGTGCATTCCTATTGGGACGACTTCTGGACACTGCGCGGCTGCAAGGACGCCGCGTTCCTGGCGCAGGCCCTGGGCGAAGGGGACGAGGCGGCGCGGCTCACGGCCTTGGCGGACGATTTTCGCACCACGCTGCTTGAATCGATCGCGCTGACCATGGCCGCCCGCGGGATCGACTTTCTGCCCGGCTCGGTGGAGTGGGCGGACCCGGACCCCACCGCGGTGGCCAATGCCCTGACCCTGATCGATGAGTTCGACGCGCTGCCGGCCGCGCCCCGCGCCCGTACCTTCGAGCGCTTCCTGGAGCGCTTTCGCGCCATGCACGGCGGCGGGGCGCCCTGGACCAACTACACGCCCTATGAGATCCGCATCATCGGGGCCCTGGTGCGGCTGGGCTGGCGGCGCGAGGCGCATGAACTGCTGGACTTCCACCTGGCCGAGCGCCGCCCGCCGGCCTGGAATCAGTGGCCCGAGATCGCCTGGCAGGACCCGCGCGCCCCCGGTCACCAGGGCGACCTGCCCCACGCCTGGATCGGCGCCGAATACGTCCTGGTCTTCCGCGACCTGTTCGCCTATGAACGGGGGGCGGACCAGTCACTGGTGGTCGCGGCCGGCATCCCCGAGACCTGGCTGGCGGCGGGCCCGGTGGCCGTGTCCGGTCTGCCGACCGCCTACGGCCGGTTGGACCTGCGTCTCACCCGCACCCCGGACGGCGGTCTGACCCTGGACCTGGGGGGAGACCTGCGCCTGCCGCCGGGCGGTATCCGCTTTGCCCCGCCGGGGGCGGGGCGCGCGGACGAGATTGCCATCGGCGCGCTGCCGGCGCAGTGCAAGTACGTGAGTACGTGAGTACGGGGCGCACGGCGAGGCGTGGATTTCTCTCTCGTTCCCACGCTCCAGCGTGGGAATGCAGAGCGGGCGCTCCGCGTCCCCTCTGGTTACTGGATGCGGAGCGCCCGCTCTTGCTCCCCTGCGTTCGCGTGGGAGCCGGCAGTGCTTAAGCTAACGGCATCGCTTTGGTACGGGACGCGCGGCAAGGCGTAGAATTTCTCTCTTTCCGACGATAGACAGTAACGAGTCAAGAACAAGCTAAACGCAATCGTGGTCACTGTCGTTGTCGTTGTCGTAATCGTAATCGTAATCGTAATCGGAGAAGCGATGCACCTTGGGGTGCGAGAGAGTCCGGGGCACTACGATAACCTTGATGACGACAACGACAACGGTGCTCCGGCGTTGATCATCACTCCGGCCACTGGGAGCGCCGCACCCCAGTGCGGCGCGGCCTACCCGCAGCGCGCAGCGTCGCGTTCGCCCGCGAGGCCGCGCCGCACTGGGGTGCGGCGCTCCCAGCGTTCGACCCGGGCGCCGCGTGTGCTCTCGCGGGTGCCGGGTGGCCGGGATTATGATCAAGGCCCTCTTAGCGTACTTCCGTACTAACGTACTAACGTACTAACGTACTTTCTTTTTTGGAGTATCCGCCCGATGAGCACCGACCAGTTCACCGCTCCCGGCGCCCCCGCGGCACCCATCCACTGCCTGTCCAACGGGCGCTACGAGGTCCTGATCTCCGGCACCGGGGCCGGGCGGTCCGCCTGGGATTGGATCGGCCTCACACGCGGGGGCGGCGATGCGGTCGAGGACCAGCTCGGCAGCGTCCTGTACCTGCGCGACCTCGATGACGGGCGTTTCTGGTCCCTGGGGTATCAACCGACGCGCACCCCGACCGCTCTGTATCGGACGCAAGCCACAGAGGGGTCTTTTCTCTTGGAGCGCGAGGACGGCGGGATCGAGGCGCGGCTCGCGGTCCGGGTCGCCGCGGACGCCGACCTGGAGGAGCGCCGTCTGACCCTGACCAACGGCTCGGAGCGGCCACGACGCATCGAGGTCACGAGCTACCTGGAGGTGGTCCTGTGCCACCCCGCGGCGGACGCCGCCCACCCGGCCTTCGTCAAGCTCTTTGTCCAGACCGAGCGCGACGCGGCGACCGGCGCCCTGCTGGCCCGTCGCCGCCCGCGGGCCGCCGACGAGCAGTGGCCCTGGCTGGTGCACGCCCTGGCGGGTGGCGGGGCCCAGGAGTGGGAGACCGACCGGATGCGCTTCCTCGGCCGCGGCCGGACCCCCGCGGCCCCCGCCGCCCTGGTGCTCGCCGGGCCTCTTTCCGGTACCGTCGGCAACGTGCTCGACCCGGTCTTGAGCCTGCGCACCAGCCTCTTGCTGGCCCCTGGCGCGTCGGCGCAGCTGCTGTTCCTGACCGGCGTCGCCCCGGACCGGGCGGCGGCCCTGGCGCTGATTTCCGGGACCGCCGACGACCCGCTGGGCCTGGTACCTCTTTCCCCCCAACCGCCCGCGCCGCCCAGGCCCGAGCCGACCCCCCCCGGCCCCTACGGCGCCTTTTCATCCAACGGCCGCGAATACATCATCCATCTGCGCCGCCAGCCCGACGGCCAGTTGCGCCGCCCCCCGCTCCCCTGGACCAACGTCATCGCCAACGAGGTCGCCGGCTGCCTGGTGAGCGAGGTCGGCGCCGGCTACACCTGGGCGCGCAACAGCCAGGCCAACCGTCTTACCCCCTGGTCCAACGACCCGGTGAGCGACCCCGGTGGGGAGGCCTTCTATCTGCGCGACGAGGCGACCGGCGCCTGCTGGTCCCCGCTCCCCGGACCCCGCTCGGCCCCGTCCGACTACGAGGTCCGCCACGGCTTCGGTTACTCCATCTTTCGCTGCGAGGACCCGGACCTGGCCCAGGAGGCGACCCTCTTCGTGCCCCGCTCGGACCCCCTGCGGGTCTTGCGCCTGCAACTGTGCAACCACAGCGACCAGCCCCGGACCCTGGCCATCGTCTCCTATCAGCGCCTGGTCATGGGCAACCAGCCGGCCAGCCCGAGCCCCATCCTGACGGCCTACGACCCCGACCGCGACCTGCTGACCGCCACCAACCCCGCGGCCGGCGACTTCGTCGGCGGCACCGCCTTCGCCTTCGCCGTCACCCAGGGCGGCACCCCCGGCCCGGTCAGCCACACCTGTGATCGCGCCGCCTTCATCGGCCGCCACGGCGACCCGGCCGACCCCGCCGCACTGCGCACCGGCACCGCGCTCGACGGCGCTTGCGGCGAGGAACTCGACCCCTGTTTCGCCCAGCGCCTGACCCTGCGGCTCGCCCCCGGCGAGACCGCGTGGTGCAGCTTTCTGCTCGGCGAGTGCCTGGAGACGGCCGACCTGCACCGGCTGGTCGCGCACTACCGCCAACCCGGGGCCATCGATGCGGCGCTCGCCGCGGCCAAGGCCTTCTGGACCGACCTGGTCGGGCGCCTCCAGGTCGCGACCCCGTCCCCGGCCATCGACCTCATGCTCAACGGCTGGCTGGTCTACCAGAACTTGAGTTGCCGCATCTGGGCGCGCTCCGCCTTCTACCAGTCCGGCGGGGCCTTCGGCTATCGCGATCAACTCCAGGACGCCGCCGCTCTGGTGCTGCTGCGCCCGGATCTCACCCGCGCCCAGATCCTGTTGCACGCCGCGCACCAGTTCGTCGAGGGCGACGTGCTGCATTGGTGGCACGCGGCGCCCATGGAACGGGGCCTGCGCACCCGGTTCTCCGATGACCTGCTGTGGCTGCCCTATGTGACCAGTCACTATGTCAGGACCACCGGCGAGCGGGCGATCCTCGACGAATCGCTGCCCTATCTGAGCGCCCGCGCCCTGGAACCGGGGGAGGACGAGAGCTTCCTGGAGCCCGCGCCGAGCGGGGAGTCCGGCGACCTCTATGACCACTGCTGCCGCGCCCTGGACCGCTCGCTTACGCTGGGCGTTCACGGCCTGCCGCTGATGGGCACCGGTGACTGGAACGACGGCATGAACCGCATCGGGCGGGAGGGGCGGGGGGAGAGCGTCTGGATGGGCTTCTTCCTCTACCGCTGTCTGGGGGACTTTCTGCCCCTGTGCGAGGCGCGCGGCGACACCGCGCGCGTCGCCCGCTACGCCGACTACCGCACCGTCCTGACCCTGGCCCTGGAGGAGTCCGGCTGGGACGGCGCCTGGTACCGGCGCGCCTACTATGACGACGGCACGCCGCTCGGATGCGCCGCGGATGACGAGTGCCGCATCGACGCCCTGGCCCAGTCCTGGGCCGCCATCTCCGGGGCCGTCCCGCGCGCGCGGGCGGAGCAGGCACTGGACGCGCTGGAGGCCCAGTTGATCAGCGAGGACGAACGCCTGATCCGGCTCCTGACCCCGCCCTTCATCGACACCCCCAAGGACCCCGGCTACATCAAGGCCTATCTGGCCGGGGTGCGGGAGAATGGCGGTCAATATACCCACGCCGCCTGCTGGGCGGTGCTGGCCATGACCGAACTCGGGCGCCGCAGCCGCGCCGCCCCCCTGCTCGCGATGCTGAGCCCGGTCTCCCATACCGCCACGGCGGAGGCCGTCGAGACCTATCGGCTGGAGCCCTACGCGCTGGCCGCCGACATCTACGGCGCCGCGCCCCACGTCGGCCGCGGCGGCTGGTCCTGGTACACCGGCTCCGCCGGCTGGATGTATCGGGTCGGCATCGAGGCGGTGCTGGGCCTGCGCGTGGAGGACGGCCGCACCCTGGTGCTCAAGCCCTGCATCCCCGCCGACTGGCCCGGGTTGCGCATCCACTACCGCCTGCCCGACGGCCTGACCCGCTGCGAGATCGCGGTGGAGAACGGCAGGGGAGGGGGCCGGGTGGTGGCCGCCAGCCTCGACGGCGAGGCGTCACCGGTCAGCGACGGGGCGGCGCGGGTGACGCTGCCCGCCGGGGGCGGGACCTACCGATGGGAGGTGCGGCTTGGGTAGCGGCCTTTCCCAGCCTCAGGCCCGAGCACCTGCGCGCGGTGTTGGCCTTCGCGGCCCAGCGCGAGCGCCGTTTGACGCTGGGCACACCGTATGAAATTGCTGCTTGACGAGAATCTCAGTCCCCGGCTGCCCGGATTGCTGGCCGATCTCTACAGCGCAGCGTGCCCATCCTCAGACCGCGACGCGGCCCGGATGGGCATGCCCGAGCGACGCCACGACAGGTCCGGACCATCGCGCGCGGGCTTTGCTCATCCTACGGCGTTCGCGTAACCACATCGCGAAACCGGAACAGACCACGGAGTCCCTGATTTCCTAACGATAAATCAGAGTCTTTCCCCGATCGTCGGCCGGAATCCGTGGTCTGTCCCCGGTTTTGCCCCGATCGTCGGCCGGAATCCGTGGTCTGTCCCCGGTTTTGCCGGTCCCCGGTTTTGAACAAGACCCGAACCGACACCCCGACGGAGCATCCCATGGCCCAGGTCTTTGTCAGCTACAGCCATCAGGACGAGCCCTGGAAGGACCGGACCATCAAGCATCTCAAGGTCTTCGCAGGCGCGGGGCTCGAGGTCTGGGACGACCGCCGCATCGATGCCGGGGCCGACTGGAAGGCCGCGATCGACCAGGCCATCGCCGACTCTGACGTCGCCCTGCTCCTGGTCTCGGCCGACTTCCTGACTTCACGCTTCATCCTGGGTCAGGAGGTCCCGCCGCTTCTGGAACGGCGTCAGGCCCAGGGCGTGCGGGTCATCCCGGTAATCCTTGCCCCCTGCGCCTGGGACCGCATCCCGTGGCTCTGCGCCATCCAGGCCCGCCCCAGGGACGGCAAGCCGCTCTCCGGAATGTCCAGGCACGCCGCCGAGGCGGCGCTCGCCGCGCTCGCCAGGGAGGTCGCCGACCTGCTGCTCGCGCCCCTCTCCGGTCCGGCCCAGGCCGGTTTCGACCGCGAGATCGAGCAACGCCTGGCCGACCTGGAAGTGCGGCTGGAAGCCGCCGCGGACCCGCGGTTGACCAAGGAGGTCCGGCGGGACATCGCCGACGCCGGGGCCGATCTGTCCTTCGCGCCGGCCAGGCCGCGTTATTTACTGGAGCTCGTCATCCGCGACCTCTACCGGCGCGAGCGTCCGGGCGCCGAACCCAAGCCTCTGTTCGACACGATCGATGACCTGTGCGCCGGGCAATGACCGCTCGGACCCAAGATCGCCGCCGACCTCGGTTATATCCGCGTCAAAGGCGATCTCGTCGTCCATCCGCAGAAGATACCGGTCGATCTCGCCGACCGGCACCGCCAAACAGAGGTCATCGTCCTGATGACCGTCAACCTGGCCGAGTGGTACCTCGCCGACTACCTGCCCGTGTGCGCCGACAAGCGCGCGCTGCCCGCCCCCGAGTTGCCCCCGCCGCCCTGCCCCTATCGCGGCCTGTTCGCCTTCGAGGAACAAGATGCGCCCAACTATTTCGGCCGCGAGACCGATGCGTCCGAGGTCCTGGTCGCGCTCGAGCGCCAACCGCTGGTGGCGGTCGTCGGCCCCAGCGGTAGCGGCAAATCCTCGCTGGTTCAGGCCGGTGTGGTGCCGCGGCTGCGCGCCGCGGGCGGCTGGACGATCGCGAGCTTCCGCCCGCGCGGGCGGCCGTTCGCCGAACTGGCCCAGGCACTGGTCGGGACCTGGCCGGGCGATCCCGTCGAGCGTCTGGCCCAGGCCACCCGGCTCGCCGGGCACTGGTCGGCCGGCACCGTCCCGCTGATCGACGCCGCCCGCGAGACCTTGCGCCAGACCGGCGGGCGGCGGCTGCTCCTGATCGCCGACCAGCTCGAGGAGGTCTGGACACTCGCCGCCAGTCCCGTCCAAGCCCAGGGCATCCTCGACCTGCTGGCCGCGGCGGTCGAGGCCGCCGCCGCACCCGGCGGCCAGCCGCCCGCACTGTGCCTGCTCATCGCCCTGCGCGCCGATTTCCTCGGTCATGCGCTCGGCCATCGGGGCCTGGCCGCCTGCCTGGACCGCTATCCCAAGAAGCTGCTCGGTCCGGTGACCGACCCCGAACGGCTGCGCGCGATCGTTTGCAAGCCCGCGCAGGGCGCGCAGGTGCAGCTCGAAGACCTGCTGGCCGAGCGCATCCTGCGCGACCTGGCCCAGCTCCCCGGCGAGGATGCTTCAGGCGTCTGCACCCGAAGCGGCGCCAGCCTGCCGCTCCTGGAATTCGCCCTCGCCGAGCTCTGGGCGCGCCAGCGCGAGCGCCGGCTCACCCACCTGGGCTACGCGGAACTGGGCGGCATCCAGCGCGCGCTCTCCCGCCATGCCGATGCCGCTTACGCGGCCTTCCCGGAGCCGGAGCGCGAGCGGGTGCGTCATGTCCTGGTCCAGATGGTGCGCCCGGGGAGGGCACCGCGGACACCCGCCAGATCGCCACCCGCACCCAGGTGCGCCCGGAGAACTGGCCGCTGGTCGCCCGACTGGCCGATGCACGGCTGGTCGTCACCGGTCATGAACCGGTGCTCGACGAAGACACCGCCGAGTTGATCCACGAGGCACTGATCCAGCATTGGCAGCCGCTGCGCGACTGGCTGGGCGAGCACCGCGCCTTCCGGCTGTGGCAGAACGGACTGCGCCAGGCGCAGGCGGAGTGGGTGCGTACCGGTGGCGACCCCGGGGCACTGCTGGCCGGGGCGCGTTTGGCCGAGGCCGAGGAGCGGCTGGCCGCGCAGGGCGAGCGGCTGGGAGAGGGCGAGAGCGGCTATATCCGGGCGAGTCTCGAGCGCCGCGCGGCGGAGGCGGCGGAGCGGGAACGGCAGCGGCAGGAGCGGGAGCGGTTGCAGCGGCGGATCGGCGTTGGGCTGGCACTGTTCTTGGCGGTGGCCCTGGTGCTGGTTGGGCTGCTGTGGTGGAAGTGGCGGGTGGCGAATGAGCGGACCGCGGAGGCGACGCGCTCCCAAGCGCTGGCGGAGCTGAATGAAGCGGATGCGCTGCGCAAAGAGCGCGGTAGGGCGGATGCCCGCAGGGCGATCCGCCACGACGCCGGGGGCATGGCGGAACCGCTGCGCGTTCCGCCCTACGGCCCTGAGGTCGATGACCCCGCGGGACCTGGGTCCGCGCGGTTGAGTCGCGGCTAACGGCCATGGCAGCAAGACCAGCCACCCCGGCCGATGAAAGTCCCCCGTGGGAGCGGCCTCCGGCCACGATGCGACGCTGCGGTAGGCTGCGAGGTTTCGTCGCGGCTGCAAGCCGCTCCCTCGGGGTCCGAGCCTGACTTTCACGGTAAACTGTTATGCTGTCGGTTGTCGCCCCAACCGTACGATCGAACCCGCCCCTATGACCGATCTTCACCCAGACGCCCCAGACGCGCCGAGTGACGCGCCGCCCGTGGCGGATGCCGCACCCCCCACCACGGCGCCGGACATGGCGGAACCGCTGCGCGTTCCGCCCTACGGCCCTGCCAGCGGGCGCGTCGCCTGCTGCATCGCAAGGGCGTTGAGTTTGCGGGGATTCGCATGGATCGGGACCGCGAGCAGCTTAAGATCATGATCGCGCGCAGCCAGCGCCATACCGCGCCGCAGATGTTCATCGATGACCACCCTGTTGGCGGTTACGACGACATGGCGGCCCTTGATGCTGCGGGCGGGCTCGATCCGTTGCTGGTCGCGCGGGTATGAGTAGCGGACCGGTGCGAGGGGCGGGCAACAGGGAGCAGCGCCAGGCTGAAGGTATTGCGCGCGACCAAACGAACCGTCGATGGCCATCCGGAAACAGCCAAGGTGCAACCCCATGAAGATCATCCTGCACAACATTGGGCCGATCCGGCGCTTCGAGTTCGATACCAGCAAGCGCTTTCAGGTGATCGTCGGCAGGAATACCGTGGGCAAGTCCTACGCGCTGACATTTGTCTACATCCTGATCAAGGAACTGGCGCGCCTGCGAGACTGGAAAACGCTGACCCCGATTCTGGAGGAGGGCGCCGGGCAACCGGACCTGGCGCCATCCTTTGCGGCCTTGATACGTGGCAACGAATACGATCGACATGACGTATCCCGCGCCGTCACGCGGATTCTGAAGCACCTTTTCGACCATTTGCTTGCCAGCCGTCTGCACGAGCCGGTTTTCAGCAGTTTCGGTGCCGCTCAAGGGATCAGGAACCAGTTCGCAACCGGTCTGCCCAAGGTGGAGATCGTCGCCGAATCCGGACGTGTGGATTTGCGCATCGCCGATGACGGAATAGGCGTTGAGCAGGTCGATTTCGGCAAATACCATGCCAGGAGGATGAGAAGGCAACAGGACACCGTTAGTTTTCCGGGCGGACGTATGATTCATGTCACGTCCAAGCCGGAAAGTGCGAGACGGGCTGTGGTGCAGGAGTGCGCCTTCCGGCTGGGACAAATCGCCCAGGAAATTGCCGTCGATGTGGCGGAAGTCCACTACCTGCCTGCAATCCGCGCCGGCCTGTACCAGGCGCTCAGCGGTCTTGGCCCGATCGTCGCGCAACTCGCAAAGTCGCGGAGTCTGCTGAGCCGGGAGATCAGCCTGCCGATTCTGTCCGCGCCGGAAAACGACTACTTCCTGACCGTATCGGGCATCGATCCGGTGGCACTCACGCACCCCCGCCCCGCCATCGCCGGCATCGCCGATACCATCGAGCAGGCTGTTCTCGGTGGCGCCATTGAGATCGACCCGGATTCCAATCGCATACTGTTCAGACCCACCGGCACCGGACTCCGGCTTGATCTCGGTTATGCCTCGTCGATGGTCTCGCAGATCGCGCCGCTGGTAGCCTACTGCCGGTATGTGCTTGCAAGCACCGGGGATGCAAAGGCGCCGGTCATGGTGATGATCGAGGAGCCGGAGGCCCATCTGCACCCAGAGGTTCAAGTCAAGCTCATCGAGCAATTGGCAGAGTTGACCCAGCACGGCGTCAAGATCGTACTGACCTCCCACAGCGATTTCATCTTCAACAAGGTCAGCAATCTGGTGATCGCCGGCGCCCTGAAACCCGAATCGGTGGTCGCCACATTGATGACGATGACCGAACAGGGCAGCGAGGCCAAGGCCCTTGGCATCGATTCACTCGGGATCGATGACGAGAATTTCATCGACACCGCGGAGGCCTTGTATCTGGAGAAGGCAGGGCTGCTCGCCGACGATGCTTGATGCAATAACCCAGGATACTGCCCTGTTTGGCATCTGCGGACGCACCTGCGAGGAGAACGACATCTCCGTCGAGGTCTGCGCCGCTTTGCTTCACGGCGAGGAACTCGACGATGAGCTGGTCAGGATACTCAAGGTCGACAGGTACTACGCCACCGCTGGACTTGCCGAACAGCCAAAGTCCATTGACTGTCTGATCGTCGTCAAGTGTGCATCCGGGGCGTTCGAATCGACCCTTGTCGAACTGCGTAACGTATCCTCTACCAAAGGCGTTCCGCCATCGGTGATGATCGAGAAGTTCCGCAACACCTTTGAGCGGTTCATGGCGCAAGACTTTGGTCACATCTTTGCAAACCCGGACCATTCCCTCGCTGGCATCCGGGCCTGGCTGGTCACCGATCCGTTCACTCTGGGGCATCTGTCGGACGAGCAGTACCGCCTGAAGATCGGCACCACGCGCCTGAAAACTATCCAATCTGCGGACCCGTTTGAGTTTCGCGGCCATCGGGTACCAGTCGAGACACGCCGTCCGGGACCCCCTCCGCCAGAGGTATGCACCTGCTGACCGGGAAACCGTGGTCTGTCCCCGGTTTCCGGTCTGTCCCCGGTTTCCGCAGCGCGCCTTGTCCGTAGATTTGCGTACAGCGCTGTAGGCGAACAAGCGGACTTCTTGACCCTTGTCCGTGGGCTAACGTTGGCTCCGAGCGGCTGCCGAGAACCCGGAAGGTTTGAGCCTCGTCTTTGGGTGGTCGCTGAGCGGGGGCGCGTTGAGGTCAGCAGGTGGCGTTGGTCCGTTTGGCTGGGTGTTGGATTGTAAGACCTGACCCCGGTGACCTGCTGGATTGCCAGACGTGACCCCGGCGCCGTGAGTGGTGGATTGCAACTCCCGGCCTGTCCGACTTTTCCCTTGATCCAAGCCGCCTTGCGGTCGGTTTTCCTATCCGCCAAGGCACAACGAACAGGAGATCGTGTATGAGCAATCTCGGGCTTTCCGCGGCGGAGATCGAAAGTGTCATCACCGCACTCGGCTATCGCGAGCAGGAAGAGATCGCCGCGGAGACTGCCGCCGCAATCGGCACCGCCGCCGCCGCAGCGCCGTCCGCGCCGGCAGTCGCTGCTGCTGCGGTGGCGGCGGCGGCGCGCGTGTCCGACCGGGCCTTCAAGCTGATCGTTGACTACGAGACCGGCGGAAAAACCTTCTACGAACAGGTGATCAAGAGTCGGCCGATCTGGCCGAAGGAAGCCTCGGGCATCACCATCGGCTTCGGCTACGACCTTGGCTACGTCTCGCTCGCCGAATACCGGCGCGACTGGGCCGGCGTCATCGCGACGCTGACGGCCACACAGACGACCGCGATGGAAGCCTGTATCGGCTTCCACAGCGGCAAGGATTCCGCCGCGACAATGCTGCGTCTACTCGCGGCGGTGAAGGGCCTCGTCTTCAGCTGGGACGATTCGCAGGTCGTCTTCAAGGCGAAGACGCTGCCGAAGTTTGCGTTGCTGACCGAGCAGTCCCTGCCGAACTGCAACCTGCTCAATGGCGACTGCTTTGGCGTGCTGGTGTCGCTCACCTTCAACCGCGGTGCCTCCTACGGCAAGTCGCACAAGCCCGGCGACGTCAAAGACCGTTATCGCGAGATGCGCGCAATCAGGGCCGACATGGACGCGAAGAATTTTGCCGACATCCCGAAGCAGCTGAAGGACATGATCCGCATCTGGGTCGGCACCGCGGTCGAAACCGGCCTGCGTCGGCGACGCATCGACGAGGCAAACCTGTTCGCGGCCAGTCTTGCCGCAGGGCTCGCCGCACCGCCCGCCGTCGGCGCCGCGCCATCGGCAGCGTCGGCAGCGTCGGCCGTCGGCGCGGCTGTGCTGCATGATGACGAGGAATGGGAGGAGCTAACCGAGGACGACGTTGCCGAGCAGGCGCTTGCCGGCACGATGTTTACCGCCGCGGCCGTCGGCGCGAAATGGGCCAGCGATGAGGTGCAGCCAGACTACGCGCATCTCGGACCCAACCTTTCGACCGGTCTCGCCTTCACGCTTACGGTCGAGGATCTCGCGCTCTTGGCGCAGCTCAATGACTTCGACGTGACGTCCGTGGGCGCTACGCCGATCCTCTTTGGCCTGCGCGGCGCCGGCATCGTCAAGGATCACACCGCGGGCCGGAGCATCGTGCTGATCGACCAGCGGCCGGACCACATCCTGCCGCGCTGCGTGATCGGCGTGTGGGACAGTCGCGCCGACAAGATCAGCGTGTTTCCCGGCTCCACCGTGCCCAACCAGGCGGCGGTTGCGAAGTACAAGAACGCGCGAACGGCCGGAAATCTGCTCGCCACCGGCTTCTACGAATACCGGTGCGGGCCGCACACAACCAAGAACCAGAGCACGCCCGGCGCATTTTTGTTGCGCAACAAGGATATGTCGCACCGAACCGTCGTCGTGCGGCGCTCACTCGACGATCTCATCTATCAGCGCGGCGACCTGGTGGACCGTTGCGAACCGGGAGACAACATTCACCCGACCTTCTTCAGCCAGCCGGTCGGCTTCTCCTCGTTCGGCTGCCAGACCGTGGTCGGCACGTTCAAGAGCGGCACTCACTCGGGCCCGTGGGGGGCGTTGCGTATCGCCGCGGGCTTCACCACGGCGAGCGGCGTGCCCGGAAAGGCCTTCAGCTACATGCTGCTCACTGGAGCCGAGGCACGTATGGCGTCGGCGCTGCGTACCGGCGGGCTCGTCTCCGACAAGATCGCGCTGCGCAAGCTGCGCCGCTTGCGCATCGGCTCGCGCGGCACCGCGGTCAAGGCGCTGCAGGAGCAACTCGGCCTTGCGAGCCCGGACGGAGATTTCGGCCCGAACACCTGCGTCGCCTTGCACGCCCTGCAAAAGAGCCTGCCCGGATCGACCGGCTCGGACGGAATTCTCACGCCGGAGCTGCACGACGCCAAGGGCTGGCAGTTCCTCGCGAGCATCGGCATGTAGGTGTCGGGCGGTTCCTGATCGGGATGGCGGGCTCTGGAGAATCCCTGATGACGTCCGACCGGATCAGGTCCCGCCCGTTTCGTCATCGCCAGTGCGCATTCAAAGAAAGTCGAGGTCATCATGGCTGAGTTTATAGTGCTCAAGAATGTTAACCGCGCCCGCATCGCGCGTCCTTTCGCGTTTGGCCCTGCGGCGGCGGCGGCTCCCGCGCCGCCCGCGTCCAAGATCGAGGTGCTCAATGTCACGCCCGAGTACGCGCGCCTGGTGGCGCAGGACCCGCAGGTCGCAGCGGTCGCCAGGTCAATGCCGATCTCGCTGATCGAACCTTGCCCCGCGGCGTTGCCGAGCGGCGTTGCAGCGGCCACCGATGCCTGGGGCATTTCTGCGGTCAAGGCCGATACATCGCCGTTCACCGGCAATAACGTGATCGTGGCCGTGCTCGATACCGGCATCGACAAGTCGCATCCGGCCTTCACCGGTGTGGACATCGTCGAGAAAGACTTCTCCGGCAGCGGTAATGGCGACAGGCACGGTCATGGCACCCACTGCGCCGCGACGATCTTCGGCCGTGACGTCGATGGCAAGCGCATCGGCATTGCACGCGGCGTCAAGACGGCGCTGATCGGCAAGGTGCTGACCGACAATGGTGGAGGCAATTCCGAGATGATCTTCCGCGCAATTCAGTGGGCGCTCGAACAGGGGGCTCACGTCATCTCGATGTCGCTCGGATTCGACTTTCCGGGCGCCGTGCAACGCATGGTGAGCAGCGGAATGCCGGTTTCCCCTGCGACGTCCAACGCGCTTGAAGCCTATCGCTCCAATCTCCGCTTCTTCGATGCGCTGATGCAGATGATCGAGGCGAAGGGGGCCTTTGGCGATACGGCCGTGGTCGTCGCGGCGACCGGCAACGAAAGCAGCCGGCCGAGCTTCACGATCGCCGCGTCGCTGCCCGCCGCGACGAAAGACGTCATCTCGGTGGCCGCGCTCGGCCGGGACGCGGCCGGCAAGTTCAACGTGGCCGAATTCTCAAACACGATGTCGCAGCTCGCGGCCCCCGGGGTCGATATCCTCTCGGCGCAAGCCGGCGGCGGACTTGTGTCGATGAACGGAACTAGCATGGCCTGTCCGCACGTCGCGGGCGTTGCAGCCCTGTGGTGGGAAGCCTTACGGACATCCGGCGCGGTCACGGCGTCGGCGAACCTTGTCGCCGCAAAGCTTCTCGCGATGGCGAGGACCGGCAACCTGTCGGGTGAACCACTCGACCGCGGCGCCGGTATCGTCACAGCGCCGCAATAGCCTCGCATGAGGCAGCAGAAAGGCAGCAGGGTCACACAGGGCAGCGGGGTCAGGTCGTGCAGTCAGACGTCCCCAAGCCAAAGGCAGCGGGGTCAAGGCAGCGGGGTCACAAGGCAGCGGGGTCACAAGGCAGCGGGGTCAGCAAGGCAGCGGGGTCAAGGCAGCGGGGTCAAGGCAGCGGGGTCAGGTCTTGCAATCCAACATCACCAAGCTGAGTGCTTGGGCAGGCCACGAGCGCACCGCATTGAGCTTGCCGGCGGGCTCTATCATGTGTCCTCGTACGGGGATCGCCGCGAGGCGATCTACGCTCTGCCTCAGCGCCTTGAGCACCCCGCGGATGGCGCGCACCGCACCCAACAGATTGAGGTCCAGGTCCTCCTGCCATTCGGCATCCGTCAACCGCTCGAAGGGGCGTAACCGAATGGTCCCCGGACAGTAGACCAGCCCGTCCAGGGCCGCGGGCAAGGCCGCGCTCGGAAAGGGTTCGGTGCACGCATCCCAGCGCAGGCTCGCCACCGCCGGGTGCACAGGGGCCTGGTCAGGATGGCGCGAGAGTTGGGTGACCCGATGCCCCCGCTCGACCAGTTGACCGAGCGCTGTAGGGTACGTGATGCGTACCCTACGGCTCATTTCGGGTAGCATCGATCTTGATAGCCTCCCGTCGCCGCCTCTGCCGCTGCCCGAGCACCCTGTCGATGACCCCACCCACCCCCGCATTCCGCGGCAAAAAAGCCGGTGAAGAACCTGGCCCGGCCGAGCGACGCGCAGCGGCAGGCGATCCGCGAGCGCGCCGCGGCCATCCGCCGCGGCGCGGTGGCCTGACCATGGCCGCCCTGGTCGATGTCCCGGCCGGCACGCCGACGGCCTGGAGCGACGCGCTGCCGCCCACGCGCGGCGCGGCGCTGTGGCACGCATCGCCCGGGTGCAGCCCGCCGACTACGCGCGCACGCGCAACCACCTCGACGGCGCGGTGACGGGCCTGTCGCCCTACCTGACGCACGGCCTGGTCACGCTGCCCGAGGTCCTGGCCGGCGTGCGGCAATGGCGAGCGCCGACACGGCCGGCACGGTCGCTGCCACGCCCGAGCCGCCGCTGCTGGCCGCACCGCCCCCCGATCTCGGCCTGCACGCGCCAGACGCCGCCACCGCCGACCGGCTGCGCGGCCGCGAGGCCTGGCTGGTGCACCCCTGGGCGCTGCGTGCGCCGCCCGCGGATCTCTCCGACGGCGCCGTGGTCATCGGCCTGTACCTGCGCGAACACCACCAGGCCGGGCCCTGGCCCACGGCGCGCTGGCGCTGGGTGGACGCCGCGATGGCCGCCGTGGCGCCTGAGCGCTGGTACATCGACGCCGCCGGCCTGGCCGGCGCGCTGGCCGGCGCCGCGCGCGTGCGCGGCGTTGACGATCCGCACCTCACGCGCCGGCTTCAGACCGTGGCGCAACTGGACGCCGCACCGACCTTGTTCCCGGTTGCCACGCCCGGGTTTACCTGTACGAGGGTTTTCAACCGCTCAAGGACGGCGTCGCGCAGGTCACGGAGTTCTCCCAACCGTATCAGTGCCTCCGGTTCCCGGCCTTGCGCCCGCAGTTGACACAAGGCGACCGCCAGCGCATGCGCCCGCTGGTGCGAGGCATCAATGACCTGCAAACCTGACCATGCACCAGGGCGGCCGCGGCCGGCGGCATCCAACCAGACACCGAAGCCGCACTGGTGCTCATCCAGCGGCGGCGGGGCCTCCCGCTCGCCCCTGAGGTAGCCTTCCACCGCGGCAATCCAGGCGCGATGCGCGGCGCCGGCAAAGAGCAGCGGTACGGCGTCGCGGCTCACCGGCGCCAGCCCGAGCCAGACCGGATCGGGCCGCCAGGAGGCCACCCAGGTTGGGATCTCCGCCTGGCTCAGCGCGGTCTCGATCACCCATTCGCCGACCTCCACGGCCAGCGGATGATCCTCGATCATCGGCAGGAAGGCCGCGGGCGGCAGCAGGCCGCGGTCCGGGTGTTGCCAGCGGATCAGGGCCTCGGCACCGATCAGGGCGCCCGTGCGCATGTTCACCTTGGGCTGGTAATGCAGCACGAATTCGCGTGCATCCAAGGCCCTGCGGATGCGCCCCAGGCTTTCGTGGTAGCCGCGCACGCTGCGATCTAACTCGGCATCAAAGACGCTGTAACGGTTCTTGCCTGCCAGCTTGGCCTGATACATGGCCTAGTCGGCCTGGCGCAGCAGTTGCTCCGGATCGATGTCGTCGGCCTGCGGATAGAAGGTGACGCCGACACTGGCGGAGACTTGCAGCACCTGCCCGCCGACCGGTACCGACCGGGCGGCGGCGGCCAGCAGGCGGGCGAGCAGCGGCACGCTGGCCTGTAAGTCGGCCAGGTCGAGCAGTACGGCAACGAACTCGTCGCCGCCGATGCGGGCGAGGGTGTCGCCCTCACGCAGGACCTGCTGCATGGCGGCCGCCGCGGCGATCAGCAACTCGTCGCCCGCGGCATGCCCATGCCGGTCGTTGATG
>Ga0247840_10004743_pt1 | contig 21180 bp, 21 predicted proteins | sample LaCruzMarch2015__FD_192404 | JGI IMG/M metagenome (GOLD analysis project Ga0247840, IMG submission 192404) | Freshwater microbial communities from meromictic Lake La Cruz, Castile-La Mancha, Spain - LaCruzMarch2015_17m | ecosystem: Environmental > Aquatic > Freshwater > Lake | place: Spain... | reverse complement strand
GCCTGCATAGAAGAAGTAGCGGTGGATATTTTGTCCAACCAATGGTGCACGTGTTTCACCTGTGTATGTCTTGTGAGGCTCTGCAACACCACATGCTGGTGGTGACATCCAGAATGAACGGTAATAAGCCTTGCGGTAGTAGTAACAGGTCATGCGGAAACCAAGTGGGAAGATCAAAATGATCAGCGCTGGAGATAGTGCAAAGTCAAAGATTGTGGAACTTACTGGGGTGAAGTTGGCGATGGTTGCACCTGGTTCACAACTATCAGATAAACATGGAGAGTAGAAAGGAGAGATTAGGTGGCTCTCTTTTACAAAGTAATACTTGTTTTCAAAGGCACGAAAAGTTGCGTAGATGACAAAAGAGATAAGAACGCTAAATGTTAATAGCGGTTCTAACCACCACTTATCTGTGCGAAGTGTGCGCTCTTTAATCTTGGCGCGCGTTGGTGAAAAGACACCTGACATTGACGACTCCCCTAATGGCTTGTTTAAAAGACGCTGCAAAACAACTGGGATTAGTCTCCTCTTTTGCCTTAAAAGTGGCTAGGCGTAAGAGCGCTTACTGGCTATGAACTCAGCCACAAAAAAGAGAGGCTGAAGAGCTAAGAAAAATGGCGGAGGGCGTGGGATTTGAACCCACGAAACTTTCGTTTGCCGGTTTTCAAGACCGGTGCACTCGGCCGCTATGCGAGCCCTCCGTGGGAGAGGTTACCCGAATAAGGCTCAGGTGCAAAAATCGAGCGCTGATTTAGGCGGGTAGATCCAACAGTTCTTCGATGATCTTTGCGACACCATCGGCTTGGCATGGTTCTGCGATTCCTTTTGCAAATCGTGGGGCATCAGGGTGCCCATCTGCCATTGCATATGAACGTGAAGCCCACTTCAGCATTGAAAAATCATTGGGGTTATCTCCAAAAGAGACACAATCTTCCGCGGTCAAACCAAGTCGATCTGCCATCATCGCCAAGGTCGCACCTTTTGAAATATTGAGCGCAGAGATTTCAATCAGAGAGTCTCTTGATGTTGAGTGAGTAACAGTTACCAAATCTTGTAACTCGCGATGTGCGACCTCTACCATCTCATCTGATGTGAACTCATGATTGCTGCAACGACCTAAAACTTTAAGTGCAGGACGATTGATTGCATCCTCGATCTTGTTTACACCTACATCATCTAAACCAACATCCCACTTTGGAATATAGGCAATCTCGCGGTGGTAATGATCGTTTGATTCGACCGCAAATGACATCTCGGGCATTGCAATACGCATACGTCGCACAAGTTCTAGTTGATCATCTATGGAAATCATCCACTCTTCTAAAACCTTGTTGTTGATTAAGTCATACAACATCGCACCGTTACAACAAATAGCTTCACCAAAACCAAAAGCGTCCCGGATTTCTCCCATCCATCGTGGAGGGCGACCAGTTACAAAGAAAACATGTACGCCAAGATCTTTAGCGCGGGTAAATACATCAATAGTTCGCTGAGAAATTACACCTTTGTGCGAAACGATCGTTCCATCTAAATCTGTCGCGATTAACTTTGGGCGCTTACTCACACCAACTCAAATCGTTGCGTTCCTAAGAAAGGTTGTAATGCTGCAGGAACATTTACTGAACCATCGGCATTTTGATGGTTTTCTAAAATCGCAACAATCATGCGGGGAATTGCAACTAATGTGCCATTTAGAGTTGCAACGGCTTTGGTGCCATCTGCATCTTTAAAGCGAATATTTAAGCGGCGGGCTTGGAATTCAGTGCAGTTTGAGGTACTTGTAACCTCCCGATACGCCTCTTGTGTAGGGATCCAGGCTTCAATATCAAATTTGCGGTTAGCACTAGATCCAAGATCACCTGAGGCGACATCAATAACTCGGTATGGAATCTCCATCGCGTTGAGGAAATCCTTCTCCCATTGCAATAAACGCTTGTGCTCTTCTTTAGCTTGATCTGGATGACAGAAAGAGAACATTTCGACCTTATCGAATTGATGCACTCGAATAATTCCTCGAGTGTCCTTTCCATATGTTCCAGCTTCGCGGCGGAAACATGATGAGTAACCGGCATAACGTATTGGGAGTTTGTCAGCGGGAAGAACTTCATCCATGTGCATTGCAGCTAACGGAACCTCTGAAGTACCAACTAGATAAACATCATCCTTTTCAAGATGATAAACATTCTCTGCGGCTTGGCCAAGAAAGCCTGTGCCTTCCATTGCTGCAGGATTAACAAGTACTGGAGGAATTACAGGGGTAAACCCGGCCTTAAGTGCAGATGAGATCGCATAGTTAACTAGAGCGAACTCAAGCATCGCACCAACACCAGTTAAGTAATATGAACGAGAGCCAGCAACCTTTGCACCACGTTCGGTGTCAATTGCGCCGAGCAACTTACCGAGCTCAACATGGTCCTTTGGTTGGAAATCAAATGTTCGCGGGGTTCCAATGTGTTCAATAACAACAAAATCTGCTTCTCCACCAATAGGAGCTTCTGGATCAAGGATGTTGGAGAGTTGCATGATTAACTGCTTGCTCTCTTCTTCAACCTCTGCGCGCTTTGAATCCGCCTCTTTTACCTTTGTGGCAAGCTCTTTTGCATTCTCCAACAACGCTGTTTTTTCATCACCTTTTGCAGCACCAACTGACTTCGATAGAAGGTTTTGTTCTGCACGCAAAGTTTCAAACTTTTCAATCGCAGCTCGGCGAAGTTCATCTATTGCTAAAGCCTTATCAACGATTGATGCATCCTCGCCGCGACCTTTTTGTGATGCACGGACTGCATCTGGGTTTTCGCGTAGATACTTAATATCAATCATTTACTTGCCTTTTCTCGTGGGTATGAGCCAAGGAATCTGATGTCTTCGCAGATCGCTCGAAGGCTTTCTACTGCCTCCTTCACCGATGTATCTGCGATATGACCCTCAGCATCAATAATGAAATGGTAATGGCCAAGTTCTAAACCGGTTGGACGTGATTGAATAAAAGTAAGGTTTACATCGCGCTTTGCGAACTCGGTCAAGATATCGAGCAGCGCACCAGCGTGGTCCATTCCGATAAACACTGCCAGAGATGTTCGATCCCAACCTGTGCTCTTTGGGATTGAACCTGGCTTCGAAACCAAAATAAAGCGGGTGATCGCACCGATATTGTCGCCGATATTGTCAGCAATTACGCGAAGTCCGTAATGGGCAGCGGCAACCGGTGCTGCAATCGCTGCATCAAATTCACCACGAGAAATAGCCTCGGCGGCGGCTGCGGTTGATGCTGTGGCGATTAGTTCTGCATCTGGGTAATTAGTAGCTACATAATTGCGGCACTGTGCTTCTGCATGTGGGTGTGTAGCGATGCGCAAAATTTCTTTCTCATCACCTTTAATCATCAAAGCAAAAGAAACTGGCAGTGTTACTTCACCAACAATTGCTAATGGTTCACCAGTTGCTAACTCATCAAGAGTACGTGCAACAACACCTTCGACCGAGTTTTCAATTGGAACTAATGCAAAGTGGGCCTTGCCCAAACGGACCGCATCCAACGCAGCGGTGACATTTGCATAAGGCATGAGGCGATCATTTGAAGAAGTGATCTTTTTAAGAGCCGCCTCTGTAAATGTTCCCTTGGGGCCGAGATAGGCGTATGTACTCACTTGCTAATGATACCCGAGTACCGACCTTGCATATGACGGGGTATTTGTAATCAGAACATCCACACCATTGTCAGCACAAAAACGCATATCGTCAGCGTTATCAACGGTCCAAACAAAGATGTCGCGTGGATCTCTCTTCAAATAGGGTCTTTTTCTCAACGCTGTAATTCCGGGGCCGATAGCTCTTGCTGAAGTAAAGCGACGCATTGCAAAGCTATAAGAATCATGAAGCAAAGCTACGGTGTTGAGTTCTGGATTAAAACTTCTCAATTTTTCAAGAGCAAGCCAGGAAAAAGACATGATGTGAATATCTGCAACAGCTTTTTCTTGGGCTAATAGTTCTACAACTTTTCTCTCCACCGCACTTCCGGTTGGTACTGGGTGTTTAGTTTCAATTGCTAACTCTTTTTTGTTATCGCGCGCTAGTTCTAGTAAATCTTCCAATGTGATCGCTTGTGGGTACAACCCTTTAATCTCAGAAAATGTTGAGTTAGCTATCCGTGCGGAATGACCAGCCACACGTTGCATATCGGCGTCATGCCATAAAACCAATTGATTGTCCCTGGTTATGCGCACATCACATTCAAAACCATCCGCCCCATCATCTATCGCTGCTTTATAAGCAACCATTGTTAACTCTGGATGCTGTAACGAGGATCCGCGGTGGGCGTAAATCTTCACCTTTGAAGGTTACACCGTTACTCTTAGAACTATGAGCGCTCACTTCTTTAACACGTCTGGGCGTTCAGCTGTTGGTTTGGTCCGGCAAGGAAACGAGGACTCTGGTTTTATTTCTCCTCAACTAATCGCTGTTGCAGATGGCATGGGCGGTCACGCCGCAGGAGAAGTTGCATCCCGCATCGCTGTTGAGGTTTTGCAATCTTTATCCCCTTCCCTTACCTCAGAAGAGATTGATGAGGACTCAGTCGAAGACCTATTGATGCACTCGCTTCACAGTATTGATGTGGAAATATCTGTAGTAACTGAAGAAGAGAATGAAAAACGTGGAATGGGAACAACCCTTACCGCTTTATTGATTCGCGATAAATTCATTTCTTTACTGCATGTGGGAGATTCGCGGTGTTACCGATTGCGTGGAAATACCTTAGAACAACTCAGTAATGATCACACCGTTATTCAAGAGCTTTTAGATCAAGGTGCGATTACAGCAGCAGAAGCAGTTGAGCATCCGCAGAGATCCATGCTCACACAAGCGCTTCGTGGCGATGGTGATGTAACTCCCGTACTTCAAATGTACGAGATTAAAAAAGGCGACCGATACCTGCTGTGTTCCGATGGTTTATCGGGGGTTTTAACAGAGAAAGAGATAAAGGTTGGCTTAAAGAAATCTGACAGGGATGAAGCTGTTAAGTTTTTAGTTGATGCGACCTATATAAATGGCGCACCTGATAATGTCACCGTACTTATCGCCGATATTTCAGATTCATCCACCACACAAGCCACATTGTTGGGAGCAGCTCATGAGTAAACCGCTGCTTGGTGATCGCTACAAACTTGGCGAAATGATAGGCACCGGCGGAATGGCCGATGTTTATATCGCTGAAGATACTCGTTTAGTGCGACAGGTTGCTGTCAAGATATTGAGAAGTGATTTGGCCCGTGATCCATCCTTTGTTGCGCGTTTTCGTAAAGAGGCTTTAGCGGCTGCGGGATTAAATCATCCGGGAATTGTCGCTGTTTACGATTCAGGAGAAGTTCCAGAACCGTACATAGTTATGGAGTTGATTTCAGGTCACACTCTTCGCGAATTGATTCATAAGGGTGAGCGTGTTCCTTTAAATAGAGCACTCGAAATAGGTGAAGGAATTCTCGCTGCACTTGAATACTCTCATCACAGTGGAATTGTTCACCGCGATATCAAACCTGCAAACATCATGATCACCGACAATGGTGATGTAAAGGTGATGGATTTTGGTATTGCTAGAGCTTTAGCTGATTTAGGTGCAACCCTTACAAGTACATGGAATGTTGTCGGAACCGCGCAATACCTTTCACCAGAACAAGCATTGGGTGAAGTTGCAGATTTACGAAGTGATATTTACTCCACTGGTTGCCTGTTATATGAGATGTTGACAGGTAAACCTCCATTTACTGGTGAAACCCCTGTTTCAATTGCGTATCAACATGTGTCGGGAGTTTTAACGCTTCCAAGTTCGATAATTCCAGGACTTCCTGTTGGAATCGACACCTTGTTAACTGTGGCGTTAGCGAAAAATCCAGATGATCGATACCAATCCGCCGGATTGATGTTGGATGATCTTTACAAGATTCAGGCTGGGCAGGTAGTAACTACCAAAATTGCTCGGCAACCCATCTCTCGCCGTAAGTTATTAATTGGTGCGATCAGCGGTGTTGTTGCGACCGCAACCATTATCGCTGGTGTCTTTCTTGCAAGGCCGGATACGGCAACAACCAACCTTCCTCAACTTCCTAATGTTGTTGGTTTAACCCAGCCAGAGGCTCAAGCATTATTGACGGATTATGTTGTAACTATCTCTCGTGCATATGATGGAAGAATTCCTAAAGATCGTGTTGCTAGCCAAATTCCTTTAGCAACAACAAGGGTTCAAAAGGGTTCTGGTGTGGTTTTAACAATTTCAGATGGACCTGGCAATTCAATAGTCCCAATTGATTTAATTGGGATGTCACTCATTGATGCTCGTGGATCTCTGGCAGCGGTTGGTTTACTGATTGCTTCAACTGAAGCTGTTCCATCTGATGAACCACAAGGCACTGTATTGAAGGTGACCCCAGAACCTGGTTCAACAATTACGGCAGGCAGTGGTGTGGTTCTTCAAATTGCTAGCGGTGAAGTTACCGTTCCATTATTGATTGGTACCGATGCTTTACAAGCTAAAACACTTTTGGTTCAAGAAGGTTTCTTAGTGCGAGAAGTTGAAGGATATGATGCGAACCTTCCAATCGGTGTTGTTATTCGTCAAGCACCAGATGGTGGAAGTACACAAACTATTGGTAAGTCAGTAACTATTACGATAAATAAAGCGCCGTAACTTATCTGGAAACAACAGGCGATAAGCCAACAGCTTTTTCGCGAGCGCTTTTATCTCCACACATCACCAACCAGTTAGCAAGCATGTGATGACCGTGCTCCGTTAACACAGATTCTGGATGAAACTGCACTCCTTGTATTGGAAGCGTTGTGTGCTCCATCGACATTACTAATCCTGAATCTGTTGCACCTGTTATGTGCAATGTGTTTGGAACTGAATCCTTTTCAACACACAGTGAGTGATAACGAGTTGCGGTAAATGGCGATGGAAGATCTTTTAACACGCCTTCTTGTTTGTGGTACACAAGCGATGTCTTTCCATGTAGTAACTCGGGTGCGCGTGAAACTGTTGCGCCAAACGCAACACCGATTGCCTGGTGTCCTAAGCAAACCCCAAATAATGGAATGGAGTGCTCGGCACAGTACTTGATCATCTCTACTGAAATCCCAGCCTTTTCAGGGGTTCCGGGACCTGGTGAGATAAGTACACCGTCGTAATTGGCAGCCTCTTCAGCCGTAACCGCATCATTTCGAACCACTGTGCACTCTGCGCCCAACTGCTGCAGGTACTGCACCAAGTTAAAGACAAAGGAGTCGTAGTTATCTATTACGAGAATCTTGGTGGCCATAGGAGCATTGTGTCTCATGGTGTATCTTTCGCGTATGCCTAAATCAAAGCTACGTAAAAAGGTCGCTGAGCAGCGCGCTCATAATCAAGAGGTTGTTATTGAAACTCCTCATGCGCCATTGGAGAGCCCACGCTGGCTTGCTCCAACTATGGTCGCCGCCTTCTTAATTGGTTTGTTTTGGATTGTGGTCTTTTATGTAACCCAGACCCAATACCCGATCTCAGGAATTGGCGCCTGGAACATGATTATTGGCTTTGGTTTTATTGGCGTGGGCTTCACCCTCGCTACCCGCTGGCGATAACGGTTCTAATTACACCGTTGTAATTCAATCCACACTGTGGGTAAAACTTGTGGATAACTTATCTTCGAACCATAACTAGTTGCGCCGCTACTACCCCGCCAACTAACCCACCCAGGTGTGCCTTCCAATCGACCCCACCCATAGCAAAACCAAAGGCGAAGTTGATTCCGATAATGACAACAATGGAGCGGATATCTGCGCCAATACGTTTTCCAACAATTGCAAGCGCTCCAAAGAGCCCAAAGATCGCACCTGAAGCGCCAACTGATGCACTGTAGGTAGATGCAAAGTATGCAGAGGTAAGTGATCCGGTTAAGAGTGAGAAAAAGAAAACAGTTAAAAACTTTTGTTTTCCAAATGCATCTTCAAGTGGATTACCTAAAACCATAAGCGAGTACATATTGAAACCTAGGTGAAGGAATCCGCCATGTGTAAGTGCAACAGTGAACAATCGATACCACTGATTGTTGAACTGTAAATACTCAAAACTTGGAAGCCACAACTGTTGTTGTAAAGATGGAACCAACAATTGCAACAAGTAAGCACCGCAGATAACTGCGATTAAAGAATATGTGGCAGAACGTTTAAGCAACTGTAACGCTGTTAATTGTTATGTCGGTTGCTGGCTTGTCTTGTGGGCCAGTCTTTGCAGTTGCAATCGCATCAACAACAGCTTGGCTAGCTGCATCCTTAACCTCACCAAAAATGCTGTGTTTGCGGTTTAACCAAGTTGTTGGTGCAACGGTGATAAAGAACTGTGAACCATTTGTTCCAGGTCCTGAGTTTGCCATTGCAAGAATGTAAGGGCGATCAAAAACTAACTCTCCATGGAATTCATCAGCGAAACGGTATCCAGGTCCACCTGTACCGCGACCTAGTGGGTCTCCACCTTGAATCATGAAACCATCAATGACACGGTGGAAGATTGTTCCGTCGTACAACTTGGCAGTTGTCTTCTCGCCGTTGCGTGGATCAGTCCATTCCTTTGCACCAGTTGCTAGTTCTACAAAGTTTGCAACTGTCTTTGGTGCATGGTTTGGAAAAAGTTCGATGACGATGTCACCTAGTGATGTGTGAAGGGTCGCGGTTGATGACATGGTTTTCTCATTTCTATTAGTGAAGCTAGAACTACATATCTAAACAAACTATGTGGAGACCAGGGGAATCGAACCCCTAACCCCCGCCTTGCAAAGGCGGTGCTCTACCAATTGAGCTAGGTCCCCGTATCAGAACGGGTGGGCCCAGGTGGACTTGAACCACCGACCTCTTCCTTATCAGGGAAGCGCTCTAACCAGGCTGAGCTATGGGCCCGCAACAAGATTGCTCTTGATTGCAGAAGCGCAAGATTACCTTGAACTTCACTAACTCCCAAAACGGGCGTTAATTGCTTCTAACTCAGGATGCGAACCATACTAACTTTTCGCGGAAATCTCATCTTCGCCATTCTTAGTCACCGATAACAGGCTCACACCTTCATCCAGATTGACTAAACGGACACCCATGCTGTCGCGGCCTGTCTGACGGACCTCAGCTGCAGGGGTTCTCATGACAGTTCCGGCGGAAGTGATCGCAAGGATCTCATCCTCATCACGAAGAACCAATGCGCTAACAAGGGATCCACGTGAATTCTCATCGATTTTGGCGGCTTTAATTCCGATTCCACCGCGACCCTGTAATCGATACTCATCGATTGGGGTTTTCTTTCCATAGCCACCATCGGTAGCCGTGAATACAAATGAATCCTTTGCCAGGTCTGCGTTAACCCGTGCCATTGTTAACAGAACATCGCCTGTACGGAACTTCATTCCGATAACACCGCTTGTTGAACGCCCCATTGATCGAAGTGATTCGTCATCTGCGGTAAATCGAAGAGACATTCCCTTTGTTGAAACCAAGAGAAGTTCATCATCTGTGTTGATTAGTGATGCAGATACAACTTCATCTCCCGGTTTTAAAGTTATTGCAATTAATCCACCAGTACGTGGTGAGTCGTATTCGCCTAGCGGTGTCTTCTTTACCAATCCGTTGCGGGTTGCAAGAACTAAATAAGGAGAAATTGTGTAATCTTTTAATGATAAAACTTCTGCAATTTTCTCATCTGGTTTAAATGCCATCAGATTTGCAACATGTTGTCCGCGGGCATCGCGGCCTGCATCTGGTAGCTCGTGAACCTTTGCTCGGTATACGCGACCTTGGTTTGTAAAGAACAACAACCAATCATGTGTGGATGCCACAAAGAAATGATCTACAACATCATCTTCCTTTAGCGCTGCACCTTTAACTCCACGGCCACCACGGCGTTGTGATCTATACAGATCTGCCATGGTGCGCTTTGAGTATCCGCCTCGAGTAATTGTCACAACTACATCTTGATCTGGAATTAAATCTTCTGCGCTGAAATCGCCTTCACTTGCGATGATTTGTGTGCGTCGTTCATCGCCATACTTTGCAACCAAATCAGCAAGCTCTGTCTTAACAATTTCACGTTGTTTTTCAGGGCTTGCGAGGATCTTATTAAGTTCAACAATGTCAGCCATTAATCCGTCGTACTCGTCATTAATCTTTTGGCGCTCCAACGCTGCAATACGACGCAGCTGCATATCCAAGATCGCATTAGCTTGGATTTCATCTACTGACAGGAGTTTCATTAACCCTGTTCGAGCTTCTTCAGGTGTAGTTGAAGCGCGAATCAAGGCAATAACAGCATCTAGAGCATCGAGCGCCTTCAGATAACCCTGCAAGATATGGGCACGCTTTTCCTTTTCAGTTAAGCGATACTTTGTGCGACGAACGATTACTTCGATCTGGTGTTCAATGTAGTAACGAATAAACTCATCAAGTCGCAATGTACGTGGAACACCATCGACAAGCGCCAACATATTTGCGCCAAAGGTGTCTTGTAGTTGAGTTTGCTTGTACAGATTGTTGAGAACAACCTTTGGAATAGCCGCTTGTTGCAGGACAATTACTAGACGTTGACCTAAACGTTCATTTCCTTCATCGCGAACATCTGCGATTCCTTTTATTTTACCATCTTTAACAAGCTCTGCGATCTTAAGTGCAAGGTTGTCTGGGTTGACTTGGTATGGAAGTTCGCTGATTACAAGACATGTGCGTTTGTTGATCTCTTCAACCTGAACAACGGCGCGCATTGTGATTGAGCCGCGGCCGGTACGATATGCCTCTTCAATTCCAGTTCGTCCAACAATCAAACCTTTTGTAGGAAAATCTGGGCCTTTAACAATCTTGATTAGATGATTGAGAAGTTCATCTTGTTTCATCTCTGGATGTTCGAGTGAGTAAATAACCGCTTCGCCGATTTCACGTAGGTTGTGTGGCGGAATATTTGTCGCCATACCAACTGCGATACCTGCAGAGCCATTAACTAAAAGGTTTGGTAAACGGCTAGGAAGAACTGTTGGTTCCTGTGAACGGCCGTCATAGTTCGGGATGAAGTTAACTGTGTCCTCATCAATATCCCGCATCATCTCCATCGCAATAGGAGATAAACGGGCTTCTGTGTAACGCATAGCTGCCGCTGGATCATTACCAGGAGAGCCAAAGTTTCCATTTCCGTCGATTAGTAAGTAGCGAAGTGACCAGTGCTGGGCTAAACGGACAACCGAGTCATAAATCGCGGTATCACCGTGTGGGTGGTAATTACCCATGACATCACCGACGATGCGTGAAGATTTGTAATAACCCTTATCTGGGCGATAACCAGCGTCATACATTGCGTATAGGACACGGCGGTGGACAGGTTTTAAGCCATCGCGTACATCTGGCAAGGCGCGGCCGACGATGACTGACATCGCGTAATCAAGATATGAGCGAGCCATCTCGACTTGAAGATCAACTGTTTCAATCTTGTCGAAGTTTTCTAGGTTGTTTGGGTTTAACTCATCCATTAGATATCCAAGAACCTAACATCCTTAGCGTTGCGCTGAATAAATGCGCGGCGCTTTTCAACATCTTCACCCATCAAAACTGAGAACAAGTCATCTGCAGCAGCTGCATCATCTAATGTGACGCGAACTAATACGCGGTGCTCTGGATCCATTGTTGTATCCCATAGCTCTTTAGCCGGCATCTCGCCTAAACCTTTGAAGCGTTGGATTCCATCATCCTTAGGTAGGCGCTTTCCAGCCGCGACTCCGAGTTCAATCATTCCATCACGCTCGCGATCGCTAAATGCATATTCAACAGGATCTTTTCCAGCCCACTTCAATTTGTACAACGGGGGTTGTGCAAAGTAGACAAAACCTTGTTCGATTAATGGGCGCATAAAGCGGAATAGTAAAGTTAACAACAGTGTGCGAATGTGTTGACCATCAACATCAGCATCTGCCATCAAAATAATCTTGTGGTAACGAAGTTTTTCAATATCAAAATCATCATGCACGCCAGTACCTAATGCGGTGATGAGCGCTTGGACCTCATTGTTTTGAAGAACGCGATCGATGCGCGCTTTTTCAACATTTAAAATCTTTCCACGAATTGGAAGAACTGCTTGGTTGCGCGAATCGCGACCACCCTTTGTTGAACCGCCCGCTGAATCTCCCTCAACAATGTACAACTCACACTTAGTTGGGTCGGTCCATTGGCAATCCGCTAACTTTCCAGGCATTCCACGGCCTTCAAGTAAACCTTTTCGGTTACGACTTAGGTCGCGAGCTTTGCGGGCAGCAACACGTGCCGCAGCGGCATCAATGCTTTTACGCACGATTTCCTTGCCTTCTGCAGGGTTTTGCTCAAACCATGAAGTTAGCTCTTCATTAACAATCTTTTGTGTGAAGGTCTTTGCCTCTGAGTTACCAAGTTTAGTTTTTGTTTGTCCTTCAAACTGTGGTTCTGCAAGTTTGATGGAAACGATCGCAGTTAATCCTTCGCGAACATCATCACCTGTTAGGCGATCCTCTTTTTTACGGATAAAACCTTGTTCTTCACCAAACTTATTAACAATTGATGTTAGTGCGGTACGGAAACCTTCTTCATGTGCGCCACCTTCGTGGGTGTGAATGGTGTTTGCAAAGGTATAAACAGATTCAGAGAAACCAGCGTTCCACTGCATTGATACTTCTAGAGATATTTTGTTCTTTTTATCCTCTGATGCAAAAGAAATAATTGATTTATGTGTTTCACCACGAGTTGAATTGAGGTGTTTAACAAAATCAGCGATTCCACCATCGTATTGATAGCGAACTGTTAGCTGTTCACCTTTGTCATCAACATGACCGTTACGCATGTCGGTGAGTGTGAGAATTAAACCTTTGTTAAGGAAGGCCATTTCTCGGAAACGTGTTGATAAAACCTCAAAAGAGAAATCGGTGGTTTCAAATATTTCCTTTGATGGCCAGAACTGAACTGTTGTTCCAGTTGTCGTTGATGCATCACCTTTGCGAACTGGGTTGGTTGGAACACCTAACTTGTACTCCTGGTACCAAAAACTTCCATCCCGTTGAACAATGACTGAAAGATCTGTGCTGAGCGCGTTTACAACAGAGATACCAACACCATGCAGACCACCAGATACTGAGTAACCACCATCGCCAAACTTTCCACCTGCGTGCAAAACGGTGAGAACAACTTCAAGTGCTGGTTTCTTTTCAACTGGGTGAATATCAACCGGAATTCCACGGCCATTGTCGATTACTTCGACACCGCCATCTGCCAACAAGGTGACATTAATTTCTGTGCAGTAACCGGCCAGCGCCTCATCAACCGAGTTATCGACAACCTCATAAACCAGGTGGTGTAGGCCGCGCTCTCCTGTAGATCCGATGTACATGCCGGGGCGCTTGCGGACCGCTTCGAGGCCCTCCAGGACGGTGATGTTGGAGGCGTTATATGAGCTCTCGGCCATTGGAACACCTCCCGTCTAGATCTCTGAAATCGCCTGTAAGGGCTCTTGGAGAGGTTTTGCCTCTCGGAATGGGATTATCCTAGTCATAAATGGTGGGAATACATAGCCAAAAAAAGCCCTGTGGGTGGGTATAGCCGAACTTTGAGCGCGGAGTTGAGGGTTCCTAGTGGGCTTGGCTTAGTTGTAGGTGTCTCTGGGCCCGCGGGCGTTACGGATGGTGCGAACCCCCTTCTTCCAGGTTGGGGTTTGTGGGCCGATGATCGCCAACCTCTCAATGAGCACCCCGGTGGCATCTTTTTGGATCGTCGTTAATAAATCTGCAGCAATCAAATTCAATTGAGTAGCCCAAGCTGTTGATGAGCTTTGAACCGTTAACACGTTATCTAAAATTGAGATTGGTTGTGCGTGTTGTGCGATCTCATCACCCACAATGTTTTTCCAATTAACAAATAGATTTCCTTCAGCAAGTCCTGAATCCCAATCACGATCTGAAATTAAATTATTGAGAACACCACCAATTAATTCAGGGTCACCAGCTTTTCCAATTTGTGGTGTTGGTGCAGCTTTGTTTGTTTTGCGGATAACACCTGTTTTAAATGATTTGAAAAGGTCTAATGCTAGGTCACGTTTTTCCATTAACTCTTTCCTTTCTTTACTACTCCTGGTGTTACATAAAACTTTTGTGTTAACAACTCTGCGGGTAAATCACTTTCAACAGCTGCGGTGATAAATGTCTGCTCTGCTAATTGGGTTGCAGACATTAATTGAATTCTGCGCGAGCTATCAAGTTCTGCAAAAACATCATCCAAAATTAAAATAGGGGATCCGCCCTCAGATTTCAACAAGTTAAATGAACCAATTCGAAGCGAGATCGCCATTGACCAAGACTCACCATGGCTTGCATAACCTTTTGCTGGAAAATCACCTAGTTGCAGATGTAGGTCATCACGATGTGGGCCAATTAAAGAGACACCGCGTTCGATCTCTTGGTAGGCAACTTCCTCTAGGCGAGCCGAAAGTGCTGCAATGTTTTCTTCAATGTTTCTAGTGACGCCTTCGGTGCTGCACTTGTAAGAAATAGAGGCTAGTTTTACCTCATTTAAATTTGCGTAGTTGTGGGCAACATGTGGATTAAGTGCATCAATTAAGGAGATTCGTTCAGCTGTTAGCTCTGCGCCTAGTTTTATTAATTGTTCATTCCATGGGGCTAAAGCGGCGGCCGATGTTCTGGTTTTTAAGAGCGCATTTCTTTGTTTCACTACCCGCTCATAATCAGCGATAATCCCTGCTAAACGTGGGGTTCTGGTTATAAGTAATCGGTCTAGAAAATCGCGGCGGGTGCCGGGTTCTCCACGGACAAGATCTAAATCTTCGGGAGAGAAGTAAACAATTTGAATCGCACCAAGAATCTCTCGTTGGTTCCGGGTTGGGTTTCCATTAATACGTGCTCGGTTTGCTTTGGTCGCATTGATCTCTAAATCGATTTGTAAGGTTCGATCTTCTCTTTGAACTTCAGCGCGGATGATCGCTTGTTGGTTTCCAAGTGAGATGAGTGGAACATTGTTTGAAACTCGATGGGAGGAGAGAAAGGCGAGATAGATAAAGGATTCGGCGATATTGGTTTTACCAGAGCCGTTGTCGCCAATAAAGGTGATAACCCCAGGTTGGAGTTCTAACTCAAGTGAGTTGTAGGAGCGAAAGTTGGTCAGAGCCAACTTGTTAATGCGCATTAGTAACCTGAAGTTAGGAGGCGTAACGCATTGGCATTAATAGGTACCGGTAGTTTTCAACTAGCGCACCATCTTTATCGCTCTTGCCCATCAAGATCGCCGGTTTATTTGATCCTGTAAATGAGATTTGCACAAACTTTGTTCCGACCGCACTTAGACCATCAGCTAAAAATGTTGGGTTGAAGGCGATGGAGATTGGTTCTCCAGTTAAAAGTATTTCTATCGCTTCAGTTGCTTGAGCTTCTTCACCTGCGCCAGCTTCAAGGGACAGGGTGTTGTTTGCGAAATCAAGTCGTAGTGGAACTGTTTTATCTGTAACAAGTGCTACACGACGAACTGAATCTAAAAGTGTTGAGACCTCGATAAGTGCTGTAGTTGTTACCTCTTGTGGGAGTAGGTGGCGGTATGGGGGAAAGGTTCCATCCAACATACGTGATGTCATTGTTTTTCCATCGCCTGCAAAACCAGCTAAACGATCATTGCTGGTGTTGGGAGCAAAAGATAGTGAGACATCTTTAGATCCAGTAAGTGATTTGGCCGCATCTGCAATTGTGCGAGCTCGCAAAAGTGCTGTGGTTGTTGTGTTTGGTGCGGTAGGAGCCCATTGAATCTCGCGAACAGCTAAGCGGTAACGATCAGTCGCCGCAAAGGTGATGGTCTCTTCATTAATTTCTACATGGACACCAGTAAGTGTTGGAAGTGAATCATCACGTCCTGCGGCGATAGCAACTTGTGCAACCGCTGTTGCAAATATGTCGCTTGGAACTGTTCCTGTTGAATCGGGAAGTTCTGGAAGGTTTGGATACTCATCAACTGACAATGTTGGAAGTGTGAACTTTGCGCTGCCGCTTGTTACTGAAACACGGGAACCATCTAAAACAAAGGTGATTGGCTTGTTTGGTAGGGATCGTGAGATCTCAGCTAGCAACCTTCCGGGAACTAAAACCTTTCCGGGTTCTTTTACCTCTGCTGCAAAATGGGCTTTGCTTGCTGTTTCTAAATCTGAGGCTGATAAAAAGACTTCATTACTTGTTGCATCGATAACGATTCCAAGTAACTCGGTTTTAATTGGTCGGGTTGAGAGAGAACGGGAAACCCAATTAACCCCATCGGTTAACGCTGATTGCTCGACTGTAAATTTCATCTCTATCCCCGACTCTTCAATTTCTTTAATGATGGTTTGTTTGTGGAAAGGTTATTCGCGTAACTGGATGTATGTATATAAAGGTAGTCGTAGTAACTAGAGCCTTTACCTGTTGATAAGGTGTAAAACCCCTGCTCACCGCGGGGATTGGAGTTGTATAACCTGTGGGTAATCGGTGGACAGGTGTGGGTATAAAGGCCGCTCATTACTTGCCACACCCCTTCCACTTCATCTCCACCGCGGTTATCCACGGATTTTCCTCAATAATCCTTACTTATCCACACGTTATCCCCAGTTGGGGGTAAAGAGTGGCAATTCGGACAAATAGGTCTATCTGGCCTGCTGTTTAATGCGAGTGGTGAGCTCATTGACCTGGTTATAGATCGAACGACGCTCAGCCATTAATTGACGGATTTTTCTATCGGCGTGCATAACCGTTGTGTGGTCACGCCCACCAAATGTTTGGCCGATCTTCGGCAAGGAAAGCTCGGTGAGCTCCCGACATAAATACATCGCGATCTGGCGGGCGTTCACTAAAACCCGAGACCGGGAGGTTCCACACAAATCATCAATAGTCAGACTGAAGTACGCAGCTGTCTGAGCCATGATTGTGGCCCCGGTAATTTCTGGATTGGACTCATTAGGGATCAAATCCTTTAAAACAATCTCAGCTAATGAAAGATCAACACTCTGACGGTTCAAGGATGCAAAAGCGGTTACACGAATTAATGCACCCTCAAGCTCACGAATATTTGTTGAAATTTTACTAGCGATAAATTCAAGAACATCATCAGGTGCATTCAACTTATCTTGCGCAGCTTTCTTACGAAGAATTGCAATACGAGTTTCTAACTCTGGTGGTTGAATATCTGTAATCAAACCCCATTCAAAACGTGAACGTAGACGATCTTCCAAAGTTGTTAACTGTTTAGGTGGTCGATCGCTTGAGATAACTATCTGTTTATTAGCGTTATACAAAGTATTAAAAGTGTGGAAAAACTCTTCCTGTGTCCGCTCTTTGTTTTCCAAGAATTGAATGTCATCTACAAGCAAAATATCTAAGTCACGATAACGACGTTGAAAAGCAGATGCTTTATCGTCACGAATAGAGTTAATAAAGTCATTAGTGAACTCTTCTGATGAAACATACTTAACACGTACATTTCCATACAACTCTTGCGCATATGCACCAATAGCGTGCAACAAGTGAGTTTTTCCTAAACCAGATTCACCATAAATAAACAATGGGTTGTAAGCCTTTGCGGGAGCTTCGGCAACAGCTACAGCCGCCGCATGAGCAAAACGATTTGATGCACCAATAACAAATGTTTCAAAAATGTATCGTGGGTTCAAAGTTGATGTGTCCACAATTTTTGAAGCAGGCGCATCATCGCGACCCATTCCAGATTTTGGAGCAACAAACTCAACCTCAACATCTTTAGTTGGAGTTACAACCACCTCTAAGGTCTCATCCACAGTTACAGCAATATTTGTAGCCGATCCAAGTTCGCGGGTTAAAACCTCACCCACAACTGTTCGTAGACGACTTTCTAAAACATCCTTAGCAAAAAGGTTTGGCGCTGCCACCAATAATGTTGTTTGATCTTCATTTCTAAGAAGGCCTAGAGGTTTTGTTAATTGAAGAAAGGCTCGGTGTTGAGGCGCGTTAATCGCAACCTCTTCAATAACCCGACCCCAAAGCGTGGTTAGCTCCACTTCCTTAACATCCACCACTGCCTCATCCCCCGGGGTGACCCGCACAAATTTCATCCACAGGGTTATCCACACCCTGTGGTCTAAACCCCAGGTTGAGCCCTGCTAAACCCCCCCAAAGCCATTTGCCTGTGGACGGGAGTGAAAAGTAGAGGGGTTTTGAGAAAAAAGCAACTGGTTATCCACAACTAAAACTACCCCTCACCCTTTTGAGGGCCAGTTTGACCCGCTTATCCCCAGACCTCTACCGTTACACCCTTGCTTCCCCCGTATTTCTGGCCCGCAGTAGATTTTTTATATTAGGAGTTTTCAATGACAAAGCGCACCTTCCAACCAAACACACGCCGTCGCGCCAAGAAGCATGGCTTCCGTGCTCGCATGGCTACACGTGCAGGCCGTGCAGTTCTCTCTGCTCGCCGCGGCAAGGGTCGCGCAAAGCTTTCTGCATAAAGGTTCACAACCGATACCCGTGCTTGCAAAAAGTGCACGTCTTACAGAGAGCGCCGATTTTGCGCGTGCAACAAAGAGCGGTTTGAGATTCTCAACCCACAACTTTGTCGGATATCTCTACCCTACCCAACTAGATCAACCCGCTCGAGCAGGATTAATTATTAGCAAAAATGTTGGTGGATCTGTAACACGTCACCGAATAGCCCGCCAAGTTCGCCACACACTGCGAGAGATCTACCCACAACTTCCAACCGGTGGTTTATTGGTCATCCGAGCGCTTAACAGCGCACAAGGCGCAGATGCATCCCAAGAGGTAACAAAGATTGTCGGACAGCTTCTAAAAAAGTTTTCCGAGAAGGTTGAACAGAAGTGAGACAGATGCTGATCGCACCCATCAAGGTGTATCAGAAATGGATCTCCCCAATGTTTGGACCACGCTGTAAGTACTACCCGTCATGTTCTTCTTACGCAGTCTCTGCAATTGAAGCGTACGGTCTTAAAGGAGTTGCAATGAGCGCCTGGCGTTTATTGCGTTGTAATCCATGGTCACACGGTGGTGTTGATTATGCAGTTCCGAAGGAGAAGGTAACAGTTAATGGATAGCATCCTAAACCCCTTATATATCGCTGTTTCTTGGGTAATTGTCACAATTCACAAAGCATTAACCCCAATCTTTGGAACCGACAGCGGTGTTTCATGGTCACTTGCAATCATCGGCCTTGTGATCCTCATCCGTATTATTTTGATCCCGTTGTTTGTTAAGCAGATCAAAAGCCAGCGTGCATTAACCGCCCTTCAACCACACATGAAGGAGATTCAAAAGAAGTACAAGGATGATCGTCAAAAACAATCAGAAGAGATGATGAAGCTCTACAAAGAGCACAAAACAAACCCACTAGCATCATGTTTTCCAATCTTGGCTCAAGCCCCAATCTTTTTTGCACTCTTTACGGTTCTCAATGGAATTGGAAAAGTTCCAGTTGTCACTAAAGGTGTTTTAACAAAGGAAGATGGAATTAGTGCGGCGCAGGCAGAGTTCTTTGGCGCACCTATTTCACAAACATTTTTAGGTTCAGATATAACAACCGTAAAACTTGTAACAATTTTCCTTATTGCATTTATGTCATTAACGACATTTACAACCCAGCGTCAACTAATGACAAAGGGAATGCCAAAGATGGATTCATCAAACAACATGATGTTGCAACAACAAAAAATTATGTTGTACGCATTCCCAATCATTTTTGCAATCACAGGCGTTAACTTTCCTGTTGGAGTTTTAATTTATTGGTCAACAACAAACTTATGGACATGGGGTCAGCAGTACTACGTAATCAAACGAAACCCAACACCAGGATCTCCTGCGTATGAAGAGCTTCAACGAAAGCGCAACAAGAAAAATGGCGTAGTTGAAAACCCAGAAGCACCACAGAGTTCTGAAGGCCAAACCGAGGAAAAAGGTCAGCGCCAACAGCCAAAAAAGAAGAAAAAGAAGAAGTAAAGACAAAACGGACAATTAGTATTAATTCACTACAATCCCGACAAAGGGGGCATCATGGCAAAAGCTAAGGCAGAGGCATTAGAAGCGGTTATTGAAGAGAAGGTCACAAAGGCCCCAAAAGGGGTAGCAAAGCTTGAGGAGGAGGGCGATATCGCCGCCGATTACCTTGAGGCGCTGCTGGATATCGCAGATTTAGATGGTGATATCGATATCGATGTGGAAAACGACCGCGCATCCCTTGCGATTGTGGGAGGCAAGCTCAACCACCTCGTAGGCCGGGATGGAGAGGTTTTGGATGCGATCCAGGAGCTCACACGCCTAGCTGTACAGACCTCCACAGGCGACCGCAGCCGTTTAATGCTCGACATTGATGGATTCCGCGCCGGCCGTAAAAAAGAGCTCAAGAAGCTGGCTGAGGATATGGCTGAAGAGGCGAAGAGCACTGGAAACTCAATCAAGTTAAAGCCAATGAACGCTTTTGAGCGCAAAATCATCCACGACACAATCCAAGATCTTGGCTTAAGCAGCGAATCTGATGGAGAAGACCCAAACCGTTTCGTAGTTATCTACCCCGCGTAAAAGTATGGAGGTTTCACGTGAAACCCTCATCGCGAGGCATTTTCCAGATGTTGAGCGGGTTCACGCCTACGCTAAATTCCTAGAAACAGCTGGAATTGAGCGTGGATTAATAGGTCCACGCGAGGCCGATCGTATCTGGGAGCGCCATATCCTCAACTGCCTGCCGGTAACCACCCTTTTCACAGAGGGTGCGACGGTCTTTGATATCGGTTCAGGAGCGGGTCTTCCGGGAATAGTTATCGCCCTGGCCCGTCCAGATTTGAAGGTCACCCTGATTGAACCCCTTGAGCGGCGTGTGGAGTTTCTCCAAGAGGCGGTTGAGGGGCTTGATATTGAGGTAATCCGGGGGCGTTCCCAAGATGTGAAGAAGACCGCCCACTATGTAACCGCTCGCGCGGTCGCTCCCCTTGAAAAACTCAAAAAAATTAGCTGGCACCTCTTGAAAACCAATGGCTCATTACTGGCTATGAAGGGGGAAAAGGCACAAGAAGAGATGCTTTCCGTACCAAAAGCGATCCTCCACGCGGTAAATCTTGAGGGCATCGAGCTCGGCCGTATCGTTGAAGTGAAAAAAGGTGCTTAACTACCCACG
>Ga0247840_10004742_pt1 | contig 21182 bp, 22 predicted proteins | sample LaCruzMarch2015__FD_192404 | JGI IMG/M metagenome (GOLD analysis project Ga0247840, IMG submission 192404) | Freshwater microbial communities from meromictic Lake La Cruz, Castile-La Mancha, Spain - LaCruzMarch2015_17m | ecosystem: Environmental > Aquatic > Freshwater > Lake | place: Spain... | reverse complement strand
TTAAGGTTCGGGAGAGGCCGCTGATTACCGAAGACATACTGCCAGTGGTCGGTGCGGAACGGCCCGCAATCCTCCCATTGGGCATAGGCGATCCGGTTTCTGAAGCGGATGGCCAGCCATCTTCCCTTGCAAACCGATTTTCCCGGACGCTCGAAGGCCTGCTTGAACCACGGGATCCATTTGCGCGACTCCGGCTTCGTCGTCCCGTGCGTGACGTCGTTGTAGGGGAGCGCGATGTAGAACGGGTTCTGCCGCGGGACGAATCCCTTCGGGACAAAATTTCGCCGGGCCTCGGGTTCGGGACTGTCATAGCCGCCGTAATTGGCCGCCCATCTGGCATCCCAGGAGCTCTTGTAATTCGGAACGGGGTTGCGGGGGGTCGGCCGTTCCCCCACCCAGAAGACCGTCGTCATGATGTTTGTCTTCCAGGGAAACCGGTTGAAACCGGAACGAAAATTCGTCGGGGCGACGACCTGGGGCTCGACCTTGAGAATGGCGTTCTCCCTCAGCACCATCGCATATTTCTGAAAATCCGCGCTGCTCTCACCCCGGACACAGGGAGGGATCAGGGCTAACCCGGCCAGAAGCGTGGCTGTGAATCGTCGTTTCGTCATTGGCTGGAAAGGGAAAGGCATTCTCGCCCCAAAGGCATCCCCCGGCAAATGAAAAAACCGCCCCGATTCGCGCGCAAGGGCGCATGCCTCATAAGTGCAACTTCCGGGAGAACGAGCGAGCGCGCTTCGCGCGGTGCGGCGAACACGGCAGCGGAGTGCAGTTGCTACAGCGCCAGCGTCCCGGTCGCGCTGGCGTCCGCTGTAGCCGCCTCACTCTGCTGAGGCGCGCTCGCGGCTTCGCCGCCACTTCTTTTGCTTCTGCAACTTTCGGGCATGCGCCATTACGCAACGTTGCACGGATGGCATGCAGTTTTTCCCTGACAAAGAATGAGGGATGCCTTTTGTTGCAGTCCCTCACCGATTGCACGAGACTGACGGCGTTATGAAAACACCAACTAACAAACTATCGGTTCAACGGGCTTTCAGCTTGGTTGAATTACTCGTTGTGATTGCGGTGATCGCGGTGATCGCGGCCATTGCCATTCCCAACATTGCTGGAATCACCCAGAACGCAGCCGTCACGGCAGGCAAGCGCAACGCGCAAAACCTTGCGTCCATCTCATCCGCTGCAGCGGCCGCCGGAGCGACCTCAGCTCAGCTTGGTGCGAGCTTGACCGCGGCGATCGCCGTCCTGACCAACTCGGCGGGATTGACCGTGACCAATGCGGGAATCACCAACGGGCCCTTCCGCGTGGATGGTCTCCCGACGGACCTCAGCCAGGTCACGAACAACCTCGGTTTTGACGCTGCCACTGGCGTCATTCGTTACGTCCCTGCTCCCTAGCATGGGAAGTTAGTAGAAATTTGGAGGGGTGCCCCAACCGGCACCCCTCCTTTTTTTTGGGGAAAAATGTGACGGATTGATGGAAGGAGAGAATTTCGCTTCATCCCTCCGCGCAGAAGGCATGAGCCCGAACACAGAAACACCCGGAAAACGGCTTTTCATGTCGCTGGACATGGAACATATTATCCGAACAATGTTATCGGGATGAAAACAGGATCTGCCGGGTTTTCTATGGTGGAGTTGCTGGTGGTGATAGCGGTGATCGCCATCCTGGCTTCGGTGGCTATCCCGGGCGTCACCAACATCGTGAGAAACGCCAACATCAGCCGGGACCAGCGCAACGCCCAGTCCCTCGCGCAGATGTCCTCCGCGGTGCGTGCCGCCGGGCATTCTGGCTGGGCCACAAAACAGGAATCCATCACGGCACTGGTTGCGGGCGTCGAGGTGACGAATTCGGCGGACCACAACATCGTCATGCAATTTCACGTCGATACCATCACGCCCGAAAACCAATCCCGAGCCTCTGCTTTTCTCTCCAGCGACGGGGCGTCCCTGATTTACGTTCCCACAGGCGGGCAGCCGACGAATTAACCCGATAACGTCTTTTAGCCGGATAGCGGAACAGGGTGCGTTAAACGGCGGGATGTGCGAATAGCGATATTTTTCTTGTCTGGAGTTTTAGGGCCGGTTAGCTCACTTCATGGCTCGTATGCTCCCCCTGTTCTTTCTTGTTGCCGCCGGCCCGTTTTTCCAGGCGGTGACAGGCCGCGCGGTCACCCTCGTCAAGGAAGGTCAGGCGGTTGAGGAGATTGTGGTTGAGAAAACGGCCTCGCCGACCTCCCGGAGTTTTACTCCATCGATGCCGCCGCCATGAAAAAGTTCCCGGACCGCTGGACGGTGGAGATCGTCATCGATGCCAGGAAACCCGGCGCCGAAACCCCCTCCAAGGCTTTTCCCTGGGGCATCTACCGCCTGGGCGTGCTGCATGGATAAAATTCCTCCGCTCCGGCTCTCCGCTCCCACGCTGGATTTCCTGCGCTCCGACACGTATCGGAGGTTCCTTTTGGAGAACTCCGTCGAGGCCGGGATCCGCCTGATTCTCCACCGGCACTCCCTTCCGATGGAGTGGCCCTACATCGACACGAAATTCAATCCCAATACGGGAAGGGATCTTCCGGCCGAAAGCCGACAGGTGATTTATCCATGGTTTCTGGGGAGGGGGACCGAGGCACTGGTCCTGCACCTTGAGGCCCTCGACTCCTTGGAGCTTTCCGCCGAAGAGAAAAGCCGGGCGCGGGAGCTTTTCCCCCGGCTGGCCGCGAACATGTCCGGGGCCATCCTCGAGATCACCTCGCGTCACGGCGGGCGCTGCCCGTTTCTCGTCGACCGGTCATTTGCTCGTGTTCCCGGGTCCCCCGTGCCGAACCCCGACTGGACCGGAGCGGGGGATCTCTTTTGCGCCAAGGGCCTGCTGCTGAGCGCGGATCCCGGGCTGCAGCAGGCCGGCGCGAAAATGCTCGAGCGGTTGGTGGAGCGCGTGGGGCAGGGGCTCTTCGGACTGGAGGGATCAAGGCTTCCCGCGCAAGGGCTCAGCCAGAGCATGCGCATGCTGTTCCTTGCCGTCCCGAGGTTGGTCGCGCTGCGCGGCGGCCTCGACGCCGTGAGGGAAAGCCTTTTCGGGCACGCGTGCGAATTCCTGGAGTTCGTGCTCGGCCGCCACTGGGATCCTGCCGCTGGACGCTTCAGCGAATACATCGACCCGAAGACATTCGAGCGGGGCGACTTCCTTGATCCGGGGCACTGCACCGAGTTTGTCGGGCTCGGGCTCTCGGCGGTGCGCGCGATGGAGCGCGATGGCACCGGGATGTGCGAGGCGCGCCGCGCGCTCTTCGCCCGGGCGAAGAGCGAAATGCCGGCGATCCTGCTCAGCGCGGTGAGGGCCGGCTTCAACGGGCGCCACGGGGGGATCTGCAAGGCCGTCAACAGCCGGACCGGCCAGGTCGTCGATTCCGAAATGCCCTGGTGGAACCTGCCCGAAACCATGCGCGCTGCGCTCTTTGCCGCTTTGGCGGCGGACTGCCCGGACGCGCGCGCCACGTGCCTGGACGCTTTCGCCAAATGCCACAACGCCTATTTTGGTCGCTACCTCAACCGGAACCTGATGCTGTTTCCCTATCAGACCCGGAGCGGGGAGACCGGTGAGGTGCTCGACTCCCCTCCGTCGATTCCGGAGGGGGATCCGCTTTATCACAGCAACCTCTGCTTCCTCGACATGCTGCAGAGCCTCGGCCCGCCGGCGGCAAGCCGGAAAACCTTATGAAAAAAACCCCGTTGATTGGAGTGTGCGTGATGTATCCCTCGCCCGGCGTGGTCGAGAGGATCGGGCCGGACTGGGACTGGGTGTGGATCGATGGCCAGCACGGCCAGATCGGCACTTACACGGAGATGCTCTCGATGGTCCGGGCCTGCAATTTTATCGGCAGGAAGGCCTTTGTGCGGGTGGCGGGGCACGAGCTGGGCCCGATCTCCGTGGCCCTCGACATGGCGGCCGACGGAGTGATCGTCCCGCAGGTGGAATGCGCGGAGGATGCACGGCGGCTGGTGCGCGCCGCAAAATTTCCTCCGCTCGGAGAGCGATCCTACGGCGCGCGGCGCAGCATCGACCTCGGCGGGCGGCTATTTATCGAGACGGCGAATGCCGCGACCGAACTGATTTGCCAGATCGAGTCGCCGGGGGCCGTGGAGCGGGCGGACGAGATCGCGTCCGTCCCGGGAGTGGACGGCCTGTTCCTCGGGCCCGATGACTACATGCTGCGCAAAGGGTTTTCCATGGACCACCCGCGCTGCCTGGATTCGCTGGGAGACGCCCTGGAGAAAGTTGCCAGCGCCTGCCGCAACCACGGCAAGAAGGGCATGGCGGTGGGCGTGGGGGAGGGCATCGCGGAGCGGTGCGTCGAGCTCGGCTACGACTATATCGTGGGCGGCGTGGATGTCGGGTTTTTGGCCGGCGCTTCAAAGACCGCATCCGCCGGCCTGCGCAAGCTGTTTGAAGCTCCCCTCGCCGGGCCGGATGAAAAAAAGAGCTTCTATTAAATATGAGAATCGACGCCCACGCCCACGCGATGCACGCGGAACTCGGACCTGACGGCCGGAGAGTTCCTCCGCTGATGTCCCCATGGCAGGAAGCCGGTGTCACGCCGGAAGAACAGCTTCTGCGAAGCGGCGGCGTTCCCTTCCGGAAATACCCGCCGGACCTCGCCCCGATTTCCGCCGGAGAACATATCGAGCGCTATCGCGTGCGCGGGATCGAAAAATTGATGCTGCTCGACCCCCCGGAGATCACGTTCGAGATCCAAAGAATCTTCGGCGGTTTCGTCCTGGCCTGCCCTCAGATCGAGATGGACAAGAGCTCGCCGGCCGATGTCGCAGCCCTCCTCGACCGCGGGGCGGTCGGGATCAAGTTCAATGCCCCGATGCAACCCTACGGCTCTGATTGCTACATGCCGCTTTATCGCGCCGTCCGCGAGCGCAACGCGCTGGCGGTTTTCCATACCGGCTTTCTCGCCCACCATTTCTTCGACCCCGGAGGCGTCATCCCCAGGCCCGGCTGGATCAACATGTCGCACATGCGCCCGGCCGAACTCGACCGCATCAACCGCGCTTTCCCCGAGCTCAAGATCCTCATGGCCCACTTCGGCAATCCGTGGTGGGACGAGGCCCACTCGCTGCTCCAGTCCGCCAGCAACATCTATGCGGACTTCTCCGGCGGCAGCGCCTACAGGCGATCGATGGCCGCATGGAAAGACCTGCTCGCACCGAACGGCTCCTTCAATCCCAAAGTCGTTTCCAAGCTCGTTTACGCCGCCGATGCCTGGATGTTTCACGCCGGACACTTCGAGGACGATGCGCAAATGGCCTTCTACGACCGCCTCTACGATGCCCTCGGCCTGCCGCAGGATATCCGGGCTCTCATCGACCGGGAAAATATCCTCCGCCTGGTCGATCCCCAATGTCCTTAGTGCGGTATAAAACCTGTAGCCGCGGCACTCTGCTGCCGCGTCTTCCGTTCGCCTCAGCAGAGTGAGGCGCTACAAAAAAACGGCTAGGCCTTAGCTTCAAAGCTCCTGAAACCAAACGAAGCCATATTACGATGTGCGATAAAAATACGCATGTGCGGCAACCGCATTTTGTGTTGACGGCAGACCTCTCGAAGAGCTTCAAATAATCATGGTGCAACTGAAAGACCCCTCGCTGCTGCGGCAGCAAGCCTATCTGAACGGCCAGTGGTGCGATGCGGACAACGGGGAAACCTGTGAGGTCACGAATCCGGCCACCGGCGAGGCGATCGGAACCGTGCCGAAAATGGGGGCGGCGGAAACCCGGCGGGCGATCGAGGCGGCCGACAGCGCCTGGGGCAGTTGGCGCGCCAAAACCGGCAAGGATCGCAGCGCGGTTCTGCGCCGATGGAACGATCTGATTTTGGCCAACGCGGGGGATTTGGCCATGATCATGACCGTCGAGCAAGGCAAGCCGCTGGCGGAAGCCATGGGGGAAATTGCCTATGCCGCATCCTTCATCGAATGGTTTGCCGAAGAGGCCAAGCGCGTCAACGGCGACGTGCTGCAGTCGCCATGGCTGGATCGCCGCCTCGTCGTCATCAAGCAGCCCATCGGCGTCTGCGCGGCGATTACGCCGTGGAATTTCCCGTCGGCGATGATCGCCCGCAAGGCCGGACCGGCGCTGGCGGCAGGCTGCCCGATGGTTTTGAAGCCGGCGCTGGCCACGCCCTACTCGGCTCTGGCATTGGCGGTGCTTGCCGAGCGCGCCGGGGTGCCGCCCGGCATCTTCAGCGTGTTGACCGGTGCGTCGCGCGCCATCGGCGGCGAGATGACATCCAACCCGACCGTGCGCAAGCTCACCTTCACCGGTTCGACCGAGGTGGGGCGCGTGCTGATGCAGCAGTGCGCGCAGACGATCAAGAAGCTCTCGCTCGAGCTGGGCGGCAACGCGCCGTTCCTCGTGTTCGACGATGCCGACCTGGATGCCGCGGTCGAGGGGGCGATCATTTCCAAATACCGCAACGCGGGCCAGACATGCGTGTGTTCCAACCGGTTCTACGTGCAGGACGGCGTTTACGACGCGTTCGCGAAGAAGCTGGTGGCTGCGGTGGAAAAGCTCAAAGTCGGCAACGGCGTCGATCCCGGAGTGACGCAAGGACCGCTGATCGACGACGGGGCAATCCAGAAGGTGGAGCAGCACGTCGCCGATGCCATCGCGAAAGGCGGACGGTTGCTCACCGGCGGCAAGCGCCACGCGCTCGGACATGGTTTCTTCGAGCCGACCGTGATCGCTGACGCCGGCCCCGACATGCTGGTCGCGCGCGAGGAAACCTTTGGCCCGCTGGCCCCGCTGTTCCGCTTCAAAACCGACGCCGAGGTGATCGGGTTGGCCAACGATACCGAATTCGGACTCGCCAGCTATTTCTACTCGCGCGACATCGGCCGCATCTGGCGCATCGCGGAAGCCCTGGAAACCGGGATGGTCGGCATCAATACCGGCCTGATCTCCAATGAGGTCGCGCCATTTGGCGGCGTGAAGCAATCCGGGCTTGGGCGCGAGGGTTCCAAATACGGGATGGATGACTATCTGGTCATCAAGTATCTGTGCATGGGAGGTTTGGATACTTGAGTTTTCGGCTCAGGGCTCAAGCGCCTCGGCTTGGATGCTGCCGATAAACGCCCTGAAGCACTGGGAGCTAGCCGAGCCGGAGGCCAGCCTGAAGCCCAGAACGGCATCGGCGATTTTGCTCTGGGGCACCGGAAAGGAAAACGCCTCGCCTTTTTGCGTGGTCAGAGGCTTGCCGTTGAGAAGGAAGTGGAATTCCAGCGAATCGCCGGCCGGTTCCCACTCGACCCGGAAGGTGTAGTTTTCTTCGGTGGCGAGGACTTTGAGATCTTCCGTCTTCAAATACTGCTGGGGACGACCGAAGATAATAGCCCGTCCGGGGGTGAGGTTAAACCCGAAGATCCCGTCGGCTTGCGTTTTAAACCAATCGCCCTTCGGATCCCAGGCGTTCGTGAACAACTCCGGATTAAAATTGAAGCTGCCTTCGACGATGCGAAACGTGAATTCATACCAGCCACGCGCCGGGGTCTTGTCGGGAAATGGCCGGGTGAAGATTCGCAGCGCGGCGTTTTCCGGACCCGGCTCCAGATAGAGCGCGCGGGAAGTGCCCGGGAACGGATTGGACGGGGTGGAGCCAGCATCAACAACCCCGCCCGCATTCAACCCGACGAAACAGATCGGAATTCCGACCAAACCAAAATTCCGGACCTTTGGCAGCACGCCCGGTTCAAGAAAACTCCAGTTGTCCACAACATCGGCCGACCGCACGACGGCACCCCCGAGCGTGACAAAAATCAGAAGCGCGGCGAACAGCCGACCGGGGAGCGCGGCGAAGAAATGTTTCATAAGTGCTGAGGAGTTGTGCATTTTTGAAGGGCTCAAGCGCTGTGCGTGGAGCGCACTTGTTGCGAATCCGCGAACAGCTTGGATCTTTTTTTTCGCAGATGTCAAGGTGAATGCGCGGGCGCATCTGCGATCATTGCAGCATTCCGGATCCAGCGAGCGCACTTCGCGCGGAGGAGGATGAACACGGCAGCAGAGTGCAGTGCTACATCGTCGGTGTCCCTGTCACGCAGTGCGTTTGATGTAGCCGCCCCACTCTGCTGGGGCGTGGTCGCGGCTCTGCCGCCACTTTTTCCGCTTTCACAACTTTCGTGTGTAGCGCGAGCGCCGGGCTGTCACGCACTGTCTCACCCTTTCTGGTGCGGCACGCATCCATCCCCGCCTGCACGAAGTGGTGGACGAATCTGAAAGTGCGTTAAGCGCGCGTATGTGCGAATATCGCGTTTGTTCTTGTTTGTAGCTCGCGTGCTGCTTAGCTTTCCTAGGCTTTCACAACTTGATGAAACTCCGCTTAAAGCGCATGTTAAAAACTTTATGAGACTCGGCATCATTGGATTCGGCGGCAGGATGAACAGCATGGTCAACACCCTGCTCAAAGCAGAACCGCAGCTCGCGGTCGTTGGCTTGGTGGATCCTGCCCCGGAGGCCGCCCTGGCGCGCGTTCCGGAGAAGGATCGCGCGTCCGTGAGGGTTTTTCAAACGATCAGGGAGATGGTCGGGGCCACGCGGCCGGACGCCCTGGCGATCGGGAGCCGCTGCGACAGCCATGCCCGGCTCGCAATCGAGGCATCAGCCTTCGGGCTGCCGCTATTTTTAGAAAAGCCGGTGGCGACGCGGATGGAAGATGCCCTGGCATTGGAGGAGGCGTTCCGGAGTAACCCATGCCCGGTGCTGGTGAGCTTTCCCCTGCGGGCATCGCTGGTCTGCCAGCAGGCCAAGCGGCTGCTCGATTTAAAAACCGCAGGCCGCATCGAGCACCTGCTGGCTGTGAACTACGTCCCCTACGGGAAGAACTATTTCGACATGTGGTATCGGGAGTATCCGGTCACCCAGGGCCTGTTCATCCAGAAGGCAACCCACGACTTCGACTACCTTGCCTTCCTGGCCGGCGCCCCGATCACGAGGGTCGCGGCGATGAGTTCCTGCGGGCGGGTCCACCAGGACGTCAGCCGCAAGCCGGAACCTCCGGATCCCGACGTGCTGTATTTCGAGGGCATCGGCTTTCCGGAAACGGGGATGAACGAGGACTCCTCGAGCGCGCTGCTGGAGTTTGCCAACGGGGCGAAGGGCGTTTACACGCAGGTGTTTTTCTCCCAGCGCGGAGCCAGGCGCGGCGCGGTCGTCTCCGGGCTTCACGGCATGGTCGAGTTCGATTTTTATACCGGAGAAATCCGGGGGACGAGGCACCGCGAACCGGTCGATACGCTCGTCACGATCGAAGGCAAGGAAGCGCACTTCGGCGGCGACACACTCCTGGCAGAAAACTTTTTGGCCATGGTGCGGGACGGGGCTCCCTCCCTGGCTCCTCTGCGCACGGGCCTGCAAAGCGTCTACGCCTGCCTGGCCGCCAAAGCCTCCGCCGAGCTCGGACAATTTTTCGACGTCCGCCAGGCGTGACAGGTGATGACGTGAAAATATTATGAGGTGGAGGCAGGCGCTATTGTATCTGAGTCCGGCGCTGATGGACTGGCTGGTGTTTTTTGTCGCCTTTGCCGTGTTCTATGCGGCGGGGGCCCGGGGGGTCGGCATGGCCGAATGCGCCTGGCTCGGTATTCTTTTTCAGGCGGCCTACATGACGAGCAGCTTTGCTTCCGGCCATTTTATTACCCATCGCAATGCGCGAAAGGTTTTGTTGTTGAGCACTCTGGTTTGCGGGATTTCCAGCGTGGGCATTCTGTGTTCGGGCGCGTTTGGTCTGCTGGCGGCCGGCCTGATGGTGTTCGGTGGCTCCGCCGCCTGTTTCTTTAACTCCTTTCAGGCGTTTATGCGGGGCGCGGCATCGGTGGGCAGCCTCAAATCCTCCGTCGCCCTCTACAACTTGTCGTGGTGCTTTGGAGCGGCCATGGGCAATGTCACGGCGGGCTGGCTCTATCAATGGGGAGTGCCCGCGTTGATCATGGCGGTCGTTTTTGCCACGGGGACGATCCTCTTTCTGCTGGCTCGCAAGCATACGGAGAACGGGCCCGCCGCTGACGAACCGGTGGAATCCGGGTCGCGCCAGAAATACCCGGTCGCAAACCACTATATCCTCATCGGCTGGCTGATGATCTTTACCGTCACGTTTGTCCAGCGCCCGCTTTTCACGTTTCTGCCGCCCCTGTTTGCGAAGGATCACATCAGCTCGCTCTGGGCCAGCCTTCCGCTTTTCATGCACATGGCGGTTTCGGCGATCTTCGCTTTCGCCATGTTCCGGTTCCGCGATTTCCTCTACCGGAGGACACCTTTCTTTGTCATCCAAGGCGGAGCGGTGGCCGCCCTGTGCGGCATGTGGTTTTGGCCGTCCTACTGGGTTTGCTTTTCCATGCTGTGCGTGCTGGGGATCTATGCCGGCTTTGCGTATTACTGCGCCATCTATTATTCCAGCAATTCGGGACGCCGTTCCTTCAACATCGGCGTCAATGAAGCCCTGGTCGGACTGGGATCCATCGTCGGGATTGTGCTCGGCGATGCCTGGATGCGGCACAGCGGGTCCCCGACCGACATGTATCTGGTTTGCGCCGCAGGCCTCGCGGCATCCGTCGCCGCCCAAATGACCATCGTCTTTGTGAAACGGAACCCGTGAATTCTCCTCCCTCTTTGAGCGGGATGAGGATGCCGAACAATATTGCCAGGTCGGGATTGGCTAGCGGAGGAAGCCCAACGAGGCGAAAAAGCCCACGACCGGTTTGAATTGGGAATGATGAATTTTGACTACATTCAGCCTTCAGAAATCAAGTTTCAGCTTTTTCTTCAATGATGCCGGTCGTGGCGTGCGTGAAGACGAAGCTCGGGAGGGGCGGGACGGGGGAGGAGTGACGTGAAAAATATGGACTGTTCCGAGTTGCGGTTCCTGGGATACGTGTCGGAAGTCGAGAAAAGCGGCAACTCCGCCGGGTGATTCCGCAAAGGAGCGGTGGATCATGCGAAATCGCATAGCCGGGGAGAATGGGACTTGACATTGTTCGCAATAGTGCGAACGTCCTGAAAAGCGTGCCGAAGACAAAAATAGTCATTTATCAGAATGACAATGGCGACGTGCCTGTTCTTGAATGGCTGCGTAACTTGCCAACGAAAGCGCGCGCGAAATGCACGGATAAAATGGAAAGATTGACGCACCCCCCGCAAAGCACACACATGAAAACTAAAAAACCAACAACCGACGCGTTAGAGATCATCCATCGGGAATTTTTTGAAGGGCAACCCGAAAGGATTGCCGAACTTGAACAAGCTCGCAGTGACGGGCTTGTTGCGAGGAAAATCTACCATCTCCGAACTCAAGCCGGACTTTCCCAACGAGCCCTCGCAAAAATGGTCGGAACCACTGCTTCTGTGATTTGCAGGTTAGAAGATGCGGACTACGACGGGCACTCGATGGCCATGCTCAATCGTATTGCTGCAGCCCTTGATCGTCGGGTGGAAATTCGCTTTGTTCCACTGAAAAAAGACTCTAACAACCATGTTTTCGCTTGATCTCCCCAAGAGAAGCCGCTGCGAGATAGTGGATTCAACAATTCCGGCAGAACAAAAGGAGAACTTCATGAGCACCGCAGACATTTTACGGGAAGAAGGCGAAGAGTCCGTCTTGTTTCCGTATTTTCGTTTGCCGAGCCACCTCATTCTGCACGTATGCACGGACCCCTTCGATTCCCCTCGCCTGTGGGCATAGGAAAAAGTGGGGCACCTCGGCGATGCGCCCCTACCAACGGAACCCTGGCACGTCGTCCCGGTGGGGATGCCTCGCCGAGGCGTCCGTTGCTTGATCGGACAGAGTTGCCGCGCCAAAAGTCGGGCTCCTTGGCGATGGTGCCCCCACCATCCGATCGAGCTGGCCGACATGTTGGATCGGCCATCCGTGTGCATCCGATCCACCCGTGGTTCAACCGTATTTCCTCCCGGCCCGTTTTTCCGCTTTCCCCATTGCTGCGGCACGTTCATCTTCCTGTTGTGAAATCCGACTACGATGGCGCATGGAAGGACCTCCTGCACCGCAGGCTTCCCGAGATCCTCACTTGCTACTTCCCGGCGATCAGCGCGGCCATTGACTGGTCGCAGCCCCCGGACTTTCGCGATCAGGAACTGCGCGAGCTCCTGATCGAGGCACCCGAAGGCAGCAGCCGCGTGGCTCATGCAAAGAAGCCGTCAATGAGGCCTACCGGCTCATCGCCTGGATGATGCGCCTGCCAAAAACCCAAGCCTTGCTTTTCCGCAAACAGTTGGTAGATTTCCACAAAGAGAACAATATGCCCTACCTCATCGACACCGAAGAAATCGCGATCGAGCAAGCCCTGAGCCAGGGTCGACAGGAAGGCGAGATTGTTGCTCAGCAGCAGGCTGTCGTCGAGGCCTTGGAAATCCGGTTTGATCGGGTGCCCGATGGGCTTCGCGAGGAAATCGGTCGCATCGCGGATTCCCCTCGCCTGCATGTCCTTCTCCGCGCGGCGATTCGTTGCGCGGATCTGGAATCCTTCGTCAAGGAACTCTGATAGCTTCACCAGTTGGCGCACTCCGGGGAGTATTCGCGACCGCGTGGGGTAGTCGGTGACCGCGCCGGACAATATCAACCCTGTCGGATTGCTTTCGTGGTCCCCGCAAATCACAGGGACATGCCGCTTCTGTTTCCCCCCAGTATATCAACAGGGAAGCCCTGTCCAAGGGACCGACCCCTTTGACGGTCGCCTCGGACTGATTGTGCCTACGCGCGGATCCAGGGGCCTGGAATTGAGGGTTGTCATTCGGTCAAAGTCGGGTTTAATTGCGGCATGATGAAGAAGCCCATTGTGATGGCCGACCCGGAAATCATGAGCGGAGAACCTTGCTTTGTCGGCACGCGGGTTCCCGTGCGGGCGTTGCTGGATTACATTGAGGGCGGCGAGACGCTCGACGACTTTCTGGAACAGTATCCCACGGTTTCGCGCAAACTGGCCGTCGGCTTTCTCGAACAAGCCAGCGAAAGCCTGCTCGCTGCCGCCTGAATGCGCCTCCTGCTCGACGAGTGTTTGCCGAAGGATTTGGCGCAGAAACTTCCCGGCCACACCGTCATAACTGTTTCGCAAGCAGGCTGGGCCGGCATCAACAACGGCAAGCTCCTCCGTCTCATCGACAACTCTGGGAAATTTGACGTGTTTCTGACCGTGGATAAACGGCTTCCGCAGCAGAACCAAACCCGGACGCTTTCTTTTGCCATTGTCGTCCTGCGCGCTCAATCCAACCGGATGGTTCATCTGTTCCCCTTCGCGCCGGAAATCCTCCGCCGCCTCGCCGGATTTCAGCCCGGTCATGTCTATGTTTTGACGCAGCCGGCCTGACTGTTTCTGCCAACATACCCGCCCTCGCGTGTGGTGGCCAGGGACCCGCCGGAACTTTGTGCCATTACTTCAGGAAAACATTAATATTATAGGCGCGCCCCCTCCGCTCTTGCCCCTGCAGCTCTCGAACCTCACGGGTGTCGAAATCAAATCCGGCTCCACGGTCGCCTCCGATTGGGCGCGTGGGTTGGACTTCTTTCAAAAGGTCTCCGGCCCCGCGCTCGCCCATGCCGAAATCCTCCACGGAGGCGGCAGTTGTCCAGCGACAATTGCAATTGGTCCCTCCCCTGCCGCATCGCCCGCGCCGGCCCCTGGACCCGGCTTGCGGAAAAGAAATATTTCGCCAACCTGTGACCGGGGGCCTCGCCGGGCCGTCAGTGAAGTCGCGCAAAATGTCAATGAGCAAGGCCTGACACTTTTGGTGACACCTTTGGCGACGAGGCGAAAAAGCCCACGACCGGTTTGAATTGGGAATGATGAATTTTGAATTCCTTCAGCTTTCAGCTTTCCAGTTTCAGCTTTTTCTTGCTGTGGTGCCGGTCGCGGCGAGCGTGAAGACGAAGCTCGGGAGGGGCGGTTCGGGGGAGGAGTAGCTCACAGCAAAAAGCAAATGCCCCGCCGGCCCCCCAAGAGCCGACGGGGCACGCTTCGAACCGGCGGCATGAAAACGACCGCCGGTTCTACCCCCCAATATTGGCACGACCCTCCCCAGGGCGTGCCAAATTCATATTTTTCGTTTGCGGTGGCTGGTGCGGTTTACCAAGGTGAGAGGCTTGTCCCGGCAACTATGGGACGTTTCGTGGCGAAATCTTTCCAGGTCGCATCGGTGACGCGCGTGGCTTCGATGTGGCCATCGAGGAAACAAACATTGGCACAGCCGTTGTGGGGGTAGGATTTGTTGCCACCGGCCGTCATCGACATATTGCGCCACGTTTTGTAAAGCCCTTGCGGTTCGTAGAACCAGCCATCCATGAAGTAGGGAATTGTCGATCCACGGATGGGCAATCGGGGGGCGGGCAGCCCTTCCTGCGCGAGCACCAAGCAGCGCTTGATGGGATACATCAGTCCGGAAGGCAACATGCTTTCTCCCCCGAGACAGTGGTTCATGGAGTAGGTGACCATCTGGGGGTTGAGCCGGTATTGGGTCGGGCAGATCAGAGGGCTCGATGGGCGGGATGTCGGGACGACGTTGATTTGGGAAAACATCGGTGCCATCCCCAGGTAGGGCGGCAGTTTGTCGGTCCACTCCTCCGATGGGCTTCCAGAAAAATCCTTGGAAGGGTCGGACGCGCGTCGGAAAGGCAGGGGCAGATAACCGTCGTGGTCGGCTTCATACAGGACGGCTGCCGTATAAATCTGTTTCAGGCTGTTCATGCAGGATACGGATTCCCCCCGCTGTCTCGATGCATTCAAGGCGGGAAATAGCAGGGCCATCAGGACCCCGATAACCGCGATGACGACCAGCAGTTCGATCAGGGTGAAACCGGCGCCGTTTTTTCTGATTCGGGTGATCATGCGCTCAACACACGCTCAATCGTGACTGCTAGAGGGAGAACCAATCCATGCCCATGTGTATATTCTCCGATCAACGCACAGTCAAGGTAAATGTTTACCCACGCTTATAAAAAAGGCATCCAACTTTCGGGTAACGTTTTACCTTGTGCCGGAGACCTTGCTCGAATAGAAAAGCGCCAATTGGAATGAGCAATGGCATAGCGAGAAAAAATACCAATCCCCCTGACTGGCGTCCGTCTCTTAAGCAGATTGCCGCCGATTGTGGAGTTACTGTCGCCACTGTGTCTCGTATTCTCAACCGAAAGAGCGATTTTCATTGCAGTGCCAAGACCGACAAAAAGGTCAGAGAGGCAGCGGCCAAGCACAAATACCTGCCAAACCAGCTAACCCGAGGCATCCGCGATGGGCGAACTCGCGCGATCGGCGTGATCTCTGCGGAACGACTTTCTTTTCACACCGAAATTATTCATGGCATCCACCATGGACTTGCCGACAATGACTATGTGATGATCCACGAGTGGAACGATGCCGTGCTTCACACCGACCAAGGCGAGCGCGAAAAAGTAATAATCCACCGGCTCATCCAGCACAGAGTTGACGGGATCATCCTTTTTCCGACGAACGAAAACGCCGCAGACCTGTATTTTTGCGAAGTCAAGGAGCGGAATATCCCGCTGGTCGTAATGGATATCCCGCTACCACACATCGACACGGACTTTGTTGGAACCGACAATCATGATTGCGGGCTCCAAGCCGGCAAATTCCTGATATCCCGGGGCCACCGGCATCTTTTCACCCTGCTTCCGTCGGGCGAGTTGCCCGGTCATCCATTTATGGAGCGAGTCAAAGGTTTTGAGGATGCTGTCGGATCTGCCAGCAACATACGTTATCAGCGCCTTGAATATGTTCAGAAGCTGACGGGCTTCAGCGACCGGCAGGCGTCGATTGCGACCAACATAGAAACTGTAGTCAAACCGCTTCTTACGGCCCCACACCCGATCGCGGTGTTCTGCGTCAGCGACATGATAGCCAAAGATGTATACCGGCTAACAAAAGCTCAGGGCCGGCGCATCCCCGACGACATATCCGTGATCGGTGTCGGCAATCTGGATTACAGTGAGTTGATCGACCCGCCCTTGACAACCTTCGAGCAACACCCCTACGAGATCGGCTTAGAGGCCGCCATGTTAATTCTCAAGCGGCTCCAAAAACGCGCTTCTTCGAGAACCGTGCCGCGATATACCCCCTTGCGTCTCAAGACGGATTTGATCCTCCGCGAGTCGGTCCGACAAGGTTGAGCCAAGGAGATGGCCGGCGATGAAAGCGGCCTGCAGCCGGCGCACTTCTTCAGTGAAATGGACGTGGTCACAAAACGGATTTCCACCAAGAGCCTTAGTGAACCCGTAAAGGTCGATAACAGGAGTCCCGGAGAAAACAGCATCCGCGACAGCATTGTATGATACGACATCATGGTCGTATCGCCAAAAAGCGTCTATCAGACAGTTATGGACGGTTTCGTCCACATGTGTGGTCCGAATCCAAACGACCGGGATATCGCTCGTCTGGAGAATCCGCGAGATTCCCCTGAGATTTTTTTCGTATTGGCCGATCAAGACCCTTTTTGCACCACTGGCGGGGTCGGTCTTGATGTCATGTAAGCCGCAGTTAAGAAGCAGCAGATCCGGCTTGAACCCACGGGCAACCCTGGCATTGAGATACTCAAGCACCAGGGTTGAGTCACCACCGTTGATGTCGTTGCCCAGATTCAGGTCGCCGGGCTCGGCATTTTTCTCCCCTTTGCGGATGCAAGTGAATTGGCCGGCGACAAACGTTTCCAAAAATGGCCCATAGTGCATCGAGATGCTGTCGCCCAAGACAAAAAGATGCCTTTCCATGGCATAATTTCGCCTATGTGGCATTAGGAATTCCGGCGGCGGCGAAGGACCATGACGGTTGTCAGGCTGAAGGCCAGGAGCGCCCATGTGGCAGGCTCGGGGACCACAAGCACAAGATCGTTCGCATGGCCCGCGTATGTGCCATAATAGATTTTGTAGGTATTCAAGCCCAAGCTGTAAGTGGCTCCGTCCGCCAGCCCGGAGAAAGTTCCGCTGATGCCTGTTGACGTGGCTAGCGTGATGACCGTCCCGTTTGTAAGAGTGCCGCTGCCAAGATCAGTGCCGGTGAACTGGGCCAAGCCCGCACCGAGTGTGAGGGTTCCATTGATCACGACCTTGTCATAAGAATGCGCCGTTGTATTCAGGTCGAATTTAAACGCGGCATCCGAGTTGTTCAAACTCAGCGCCCCCGTCGTGATCTGGCCGATCGTGCCGTCCGCGCCGGGAGCCAGGAACGCCGTTCCGGAACCGCCCGTGCCGTCGCCAATCGTCACGCCATTGGCAATCGTGCCCGTGCCTGCAAGCGCGCCATTGTTGACGCTGGTGGAAGTCGTATTTGACAGAGAACCGTTCACGACCAGCGTGCCGGCGGTGACCAACGTCGTGCCGCTGTAGGTGTTGGTGCCGGCGAGGATCCAGTTGCCGGCGTCGGCTTTGGTGACGGAGGTCGTGTTGCCCCCGCTGCTGTTGACGATCGCGCCAGAGATTTCATTGGCACCGGTGTTGTTGCCACCGAGCGTCAAGGTCTTGTTGCCCGCGCCGGAAGCGGTGAAGGCGCTGGTGAATTTCAACGTGCCGCTACCGTTGGCGTTGATCGTCGCCCCGCCGGTGGTGCCGGCGAGATCCACCGTGCGGTTGGAGGAGGAGGTGCCAGTGCCGGTGTAGTTGAGCGTGCCGGAAGTCGTGGTTGAGCCGATTTTGATTGTGCCAGCTGCGCCGAGGGCGCTGTTGGTGTTGGTATCCGCTACAGACGTGAAACTCAACGTGCCGGCACCAACGCTGACCCCGCCGGTGTAGCTGCTGGGGCCGGAGAGAATCCAGGTTCCGGCCTCGGTCTTGCTGATGCTGGTTTTATTCGTGGAGCTGTTGTCCACAATCGCGCCGGAGACTTCGTTGGCACCGGTGTTGCTGCCACGCAGGGTCAAGGTCTTGCTGCCCGCGCCGGAAGCGGTGAAGTTTCCGGTGAACTTGACCGCGTAAGGAGCGCTGCTCAAGATGAGCCCGCCGCCAGTGGTGCCAGCGAGATCCACCGTGCGGTCAGTGGTGCTGTTGGCGCTGAGTGAAGAAAAGCCGAGTAGCCCGGTGGTGGCTACGCTGCCAAGGGCGATCGTGCCGGAATTGCCCAACGCACTGTTGCTGCCGGCATTGGCCAGAGAGCCCGCGTATAGCAGGGATCCACCATTAATGTTGACCCCGCCGGTAAAGCTGTTGCTGGCGTTGTTCAGATCGGTGATGCCGGAGGCAATAGTAATGCTTTTTCCGCTGGAATTATCGCCTATGGCGCCACTGATGGTCAACCGGGAGGATGACGAGTTCGTGACGTTGAGGTTGGTCTTGAGGCTGATCGTGGCGCTGATGGTGTCAGTCGTTGTTGTTCCACTTCCAGTTTTGTTGATGGCGGCGCTGCCGGAGGCGACATCGAAGGTAAGGGAGCCGCCGGTGCCGTTCTGCAGCGTGAAACCGAAATAGGGGGTAGTTGAATCGCCGATGTTTAACGTGCCGAGGGTGACGGTGCCGTTGAGGCTGATCGTCTGCGCCCCGGCAATGTTGTTGGTGAGGCTGGCGACCGCATCCGCAGCATTGGGCACGGTGTTGGGAGTCCAGTTGGTTGCCGTTTGCCAATTGTAGGTCGTGCCGGCTGCGGTTTGATTCCAGGTTTCGGCCTGGATGTCGGCCACCATCATGCTGACGACAGCGGCAGTAACGAGGGTGGCAAATATGCGGACGGAGTGGCGGATTGTGGAGGGAGTTGTCTTCATGTGATGAATTTGTTGATGTTCCAAGGTAAGTGTTTACCCATGGAGAGAAAATACGTCCGGGTTTCGATTTCGTCAAATAAAAAATGAAAAAAGATTGAAAAACAAAAAACGTGATGTAAAGCGCCTGTAATTCACATCACTTTTCAGCCGTGGCCGGGGAGACATTTCGCGGCACGGGCGTGGCGGGCGGGACGAACCCGGCCAGATTGTCCCCATGCGTGTCGCGAACATATCGATAGACGCGATACTGGCAATAGCTGCCCAGAACGTAGAACACGGTCATCCACAGAGGGGCATAACGGTAGGCGAAATCACTGCCGTGGTGGACCCAACGCATGGCATCCATGAAGCCGCCCATGAGCAGGCCGCCTAAAACGCCTGTTCCCCCGACCACCAGACTGAGAGCGGAAGTGTATTGGCCATAGCGGTCGCGCGGCAGCAACATCATATTCATCGGCACCATGGCGACCAGCATAACGGCAGTGACAGCCAGCAGGACGAGATTAAGTGCCACAGTGAGGACCAGCACCTGCCGCACGGTCAAGTCAACGACCAGATAAACCATGAATGCCGCGGAGATCACGCTTTGGACCACCCGGCCACGGTAAAACAGTTTTACGATATTCCAGCGGTCCACGAACAGGCCGGCAATGAAGAAGACGGGCAAGGAAAGAAGCCCCGCGCCTCCGGTAATCCAACCAATCTGCTTCAAATCAAGCCCCAGGCTCAAGTTCATGAGCAGGATGAACGGGGCGGCGGCACCGCCTACGACAATGAAGGCGGAGCCCAGGAACAGATGCCAATAGAACGGGTGGCCGAAACATTCGCGAAAATAGACGGTGGCATGGGAACCCCATCCGCTGCGGTTCTGGTCCGGCAGCGGATATTCCCCTTCTTTCACCCGCAGACACATCATGGGATAGGAAACGGCGAACAGCAGGGCGGCACCGATGAAGATGTAAGTGTAATGTGTCTCCGCGTGAGGAAACGCCAGGAAGCTGAATGCCGCGACGGCGAGGGTGCTGACAATGCGGAACAACATCGAGAAACGCCCGAGCACCTCGCGCGGCACGACATCGTTGACCAGCATGTTGTAGGGCCACAGCACAAACGAGTTGCACATGTTGAACAACAGCAACAGCGCGGCAATGACGCCGATACTCCCGGCGCTTGGCGAGAATGCACCGCCGACGAGGCGACTCAGCAGCCGACCCAGCGGATCGGAGAAGCCCAAGCCGATAAGGGCCAGCGCCATGAACGGCGTGCCACCCAGCAAAAAAGGGATGCGCCGTCCCCAGCGCCCTCGATGCCGGTCGCTCCAAGTCGCGATGATCGGATTCCAAAACAGCAGAATGACGCAAGGCACGCTGGTCAGGAAAACCGAGATCACCGTCGCGGAGCAGCCCAAGCTCCTGAGCCTCAGAGGGATCACGTTCGGGATCACCGTCTCCATGAGATTGGCGCAGAAATCCCCCCACAGTAACCAGGAAAAAAGGGAAAGCAGCTGGCTGCCGGAGTAGGTCAGGCTGCCCAGGCGGTATTGCTTGGGCGCAACATCCGTTTCAGGGGGGAGAGAAATCATGAGAGGTCATCTTTCGGTTTCAACGACATCCTCGACATCGTCATAGGCGAACATGGGACGAGGATCAGGTTGTTGCAGCGATGCGCTCGTATTGGCAAACCGGATGGTTTTGGCATGGCGCACATAGAAGCCCGCAGCCGGCAGGGCACCGAAATAATAGAGTTCGGGATACATGGCCGGCTCTTCCGGCAGTGGCCGACCGATGTCTTGCGGCCGCCCGCCCCCCGAAAAGGCGATGTCGATGTTCTCGAACGTGACATCTTCGATCGGATGCCCTAACAACCCGGTCACAAAGACGCCGGAAAAGGCGCGGGCCGGCATCATCTCTCCCGTGAACGGTTGCACGATGTCCTTGGGCGGCACGAAGGTGCGGGCTCGGATATTGGCAAAGCGCACCCGCCGCAGTTTGCCGGGGCCTTTGGCCTCAACCCTGGGCGCATAGGTGCGGCCACGGCTTCCCAAACGCATAAAGATCGGGCCAGTGCCGCGATCGATTTCGATGTCGCGGATTTCAATATCCTCGAAGATGCCGCCGTCGGAGGTCAACAGCTTGATGGCACCAGTGCCTGCGAAAGGGATGCGGCAGTCGGCGATGGTCACCCGGCGGATGTCGCCGTAGGATTCGGTCCCCAGTTTCAGTGCGCTGCATTCGGTAACCAGAGTGCAACCCGACACTTGCACATCCTCACATGGCTCCGGCAGAGTGGCCTTCAGGCAAATGGCATCGTCGTCACTGGCGATAAAGCAGTTGCGAATCGTGACGCGGCGGCAACTGTCCACATCGATGCCATCGTTGTTTTCGTTGATGCGGCTGTCTATGTGGATGTCCTCGATCAGCGCA
>Ga0247840_10004740_pt1 | contig 21183 bp, 24 predicted proteins | sample LaCruzMarch2015__FD_192404 | JGI IMG/M metagenome (GOLD analysis project Ga0247840, IMG submission 192404) | Freshwater microbial communities from meromictic Lake La Cruz, Castile-La Mancha, Spain - LaCruzMarch2015_17m | ecosystem: Environmental > Aquatic > Freshwater > Lake | place: Spain... | reverse complement strand
CCGGTATGCCGCATATCGTTTAAGGTGGCCTCGAGGTCCTTGATAAGGTCGGTCAACTCGATAGTGTCGACCTCCTCTTCCTCGGAGGCCCAGCTCTCGATCTCGGTGGCATAATGCTGCAGTTTGAAGCTGTGCTGCTCAAGCTGCTTGATCCATTCCGCCAGCTCCTTGGAAGCATTCTGGATCTCGGGGATCTCAGATTCCAGCAGGTTCTTGATTATGTTCTGAACAACGCTTTTTCGCGGCTTTGCAGCCATTTTTACCCTCGCTTTAACGGCCCTGGAAGTGATTTACAGACCGGGACCGTAAGAAATTATAACAACGCACACGTGTCAATGCAATTCAACAGGAACGGGTCAGGCCTTGCGCACAAACACATGGTACTTTCCGCCGGCCTCCTCGATTCCCAGGAACTCGTTGCCCGTCATCTTAGCCCAGGCGGGCATGTCCAGCTTGATACCCTCGTCATCAGCCACTACTTCCAGCACCTGGCCGGGCTGCATGGCTTTCATCTGCCTGGTAGTATTAACGATCGGCATAGGGCAGTAAAGCCCGATGCAGTCAATGGTTATATCAGACTTCATATCTCTCCCTCCTATATGAAGAGGTTGATGCTGCTCTGCCGGGCCTCCGAGACATATGTCGCCACGCCGGCAAAGCTGTCAACCTCGGTGATAAAAGCATCCTTGCCTATCCCCATCATACCCATGGTGGTGGTACAGGCCATAAACTTGACTCCCATCTCTTTGGCCGTCCGCATCAGTTCCTCCACCTGCGGGAAATTTATATCCTTCATAAGGCCCTGCATCATGGCCTTGCCCATGCCCATCATGTGAAATTTTGACAGGGGCAACCGTTTGGTGCCACCCCTGTTCATGAAATTGAGCATGTTGCGCGTGATACCTTTGCTCTTGATGCTGCCCTCATTCCTCTTGATCACGTTCAGTCCCCAAAAGGTAAAGAAAATCGTCACATCCATGCCCGAAGTGGCCCCTCCCAGCGCAATGTTGAAGGCGGCAAGCGCCTTGTCCATCTCGCCCGAAAACAGGATCAGGGTCATCTTCTCTTTTTCAGCCATGTCCTACCTCCCGGTGCTATTTCAGCGGCTTGCCGCAACTTCGGCAGACAACCAGCGTCTCCTCCATGATGACTGCGCCGCAACTGTCGCAGCGGCCGAAACTGACCTTGCAGACCTCGCAGAACGGGTTGTCGGCCACCACCATCTCCACGTCGCAATAGGGGCAACTGCAGCGGCAGATCACGGGTTTCTTTTCTTTATCAGGCTTCGCAGGCATGTTCATCCTCCTCCGGTTCTTCTTTATCCGTCAATCCAGGTATATCTATCTTATTATTTATGGCGTAGTTCCTGATGGCCCTGTGCAGCGCCTGGGCACCCAGGTTGGAACAGTGCATCTTGTTCTTGGGCAGGCCCTCCAGTTCTTTAGCTACCATGGCAGGGTTTACGGTCAACGCCTCCTCCAGCGTTTTGCCCTTGACCAGGTCGCTGACCATGCTGGAAACGGCGATGGCTGCGCCGCAGCCGAAAGTCTTGTATTTGACGTCCTCGATGCGGTTGTCCTTTACCTTTATATAAAACGTCATCATATCGCCGCACACCGGATTCCCAATCTCGCCCACGCCGTCTGCATCGGCTATCTCGCCCACGTTGTGCGGGCTCATAAAATGCTGCATGACCTTTTCGCTGTAAACAGGCATAGCTATCACCCCTTCTGTTCTTTGAGATACTTGGAATAAAGCGGAGACATCTCCCGCAGGCGGTCCACCACCTGTGGCAGCTTCTCCAGCACGTAGTTTACATCTTCCTCATCATTAGCGGGCCCCAGGGTAAATAGCATGGACCCCTGGGCTAATTCGTGGTTGACCCCCATGGCCAGCAGCACGTGGGATGCCTTGAGCGCCCGCGAAGTGCAGGCCGAACCGCTGGCAGCGGCGATTCCCATGCTGTTTAGCAGCATAAGGGTGGCCTCGCCCTCGATGAAACGCAGGCAGAAGCTGGCATACCCCGGCAGCCTGTTTTGCGGGTGTCCCGTCAGTATCGAATGTTCAATTTTACCCAGCACGCCGCCGATCAGCCTGTCGCGAAGTCCCGATAACCTCTTCATCCTGTCACCGAGATCGCGTCCTGCTATCTCTGCAGCCTTGCCCAACCCGGCTATGGCCGGCACATCCTCAGTACCCGGCCTGCGCCCACCCTCCTGTATACCGCCATCAAACAGCGGCAAAATCCTGACACCCCGCCTGACCCACAGCGCAGCACTGCCGCGCGGGCCGTTGAACTGGTTGCCGGCCAGGCTGAGGGCGTGCACGCCGAGTTCTTTAACATTAACCGGTATATTCCCCGCTGCTGCCACAGCGTCTGTATGGAAATAGGGGCCTTCCCTGGGCAGACGCGCCGCTATCTCCGCTATGGGCTGCACTGTCCCCACCTCACCGCTGGCAAGCATTATCGATACCAGTACCGTGTCGGGCCTGACCAGCTTCACTACCTCGGCGGGGTCGACCGTGCCGTTGGAATCCACAGGGACCAGGCTGACCTCGAAACCTTCCTTTTGCAGCGTGCGGGTAGAATTCAATACCGAAAAGTGTTCAATGGCCGAGACGACAATGTGCTTTCCCTTGTCGGCCCTGGCACGCGCTATGCCCTTGATGGCCATATTGTTGGCTTCCGTGCCGCTGGAAACGAAGATGACCTCCTCGGAGTCGCCCCCTATCAGCGCGGCGACCTGCTCCCGGGCGTTTTCAAGCGCCTCCCTGGCCCCGTCCCCCCAATCGTGCAGTGACTGCGGGTTGCCGAAAACCTCGCTTAGGTAAGGCAGCATGGCCTCCCGGACCTCGGGCAACAGAGGGGAGGCGGCGACGTTGTCCATATAAACTCGTCTCATCTTACACCACTACTCTTAATAATAATGCATACCCGGGCTACCTGAAAATCAAAGGGCCAGCATCCTGTCTACGGCCGACCGGGCGCGCTCCCGGATATGCGCCGGCACGCTGACTTCGGGCTTCATATCCTCCAGCGCCCACAGCACCTTCTCCAGAGTGATCTTCTTCATATTGGGACAGACCGCCTTTGCCGTCGCCGGTACGAACGTTTTGCCCGGGTTCTCCCCCCTCAACCGGTGCAGGATGCCCGTCTCGGTGCCTATTATCATGGTACCGGCGTCCGCGGTACGAACGTACCTGAGCATGCCGCCCGTGCTGAGCACCTCATCCGCCACGGCGGTGACCTCAGGCCTGCACTCCGGGTGCACCAGGGCCACCGAACCCGGGTGTTTGGCCTTCTGACTGACAATGTCCTGCGCCTGGATCTTGACGTGGGTGGGGCAAAAGCCCGGCCACAGTACCATGGGCCTCTGAAGCTTTGCAGACACATAGTGGCCGAGGTACTGGTCGGGTATGAAGAGTATCTCGCCATCACCCATGCTCCTGACCACGTTGACCGCGTTGGCCGATGTGCAGCAGATGTCAGATTCCGCCTTGACCGCCGCCGACGAATTGACATAGCAGACCACGCGGGCCCCCGGCAGCTCCTTTTTCCTGGCGACCAGTTCCTCCGCCGTGATCATGTCGGCCATGGGACAGCCCGACTCCGCGTCGGGCAGCAGCACCCGGCTACCGGGCGATAATATGGAGGCCGTCTCCGCCATAAAGTGTACCCCGCAAAATACTATTACCTCTGCCTTGATTTCGGCCGCCTTGCGGCTCAGTTCCAGCGAATCGCCGACGAAGTCACCGATGTCCTGTACCTCCGGGCGCTGGTAGTTGTGGGCCAGGATAACGGCATTGCGCTTCTGCTTGAGCAGAAGTATCTTTTCTATCAGTTCGCTGTTTTTGTTATCCATTGTCATATATCCGTTCCGGCGGGCTCAGCTAAAGCAAAGCCCCTACATCTTCTCTCTTGCATACAGGCGTGCAATCCCGATAGCTGTTTTAACCACGCCCACAGCATCGTTTCCCAATGTCATGAAGAGGGGCTCCTTGCCCCAGCCGTCACCCTCGTAAAAAAGATCAGGCACGCGGCCATAGCGGGCTACCATGTGTTTTACCTTCCATGGCATGGATCTGCCGTCGACCTTCGATGCTTCGTCAGGCTCCCCCGTGCGGTCGATCCAGCCGAAAAGCAGCTTCTTTTCCCGCGCATATTTTTTTACCACGGCTATAATGCCGTCGTCGCACTTGAAGTTGATGCCGGCATTAACCTCCGGCCTGTACCTCCTGGCCTCGATCACCAGCCTGGCCATATGGTCGGAGACCCCCCACCCGGGCAGGCCTGATGCGTGGGGATATCCTTTGACCACCGTTATCCTGCCGTCGATGGCCGCCACATCCTTCGAGCTTTTCGCACCGGGCAAAGCATAAACGATGTTGACCCGCACCTCGGGCACAAGCCGGGAGAAATCACGGCAGCGCTGTAAATTATTCACAGCTATGCAAAGGTTGCCCATGACCCTCTCAGCCTGCTCTTTCTTCGGCATGCATAACCTCCCAAACGGTGAGCTTATAATACCTTCAGGTGATCGTTTAATCAACCGCCAGGCGCCGGGAGTTTCAGTTATTTGAGATCTGGCCGTCCCTCAGCTTTATCACGCGGTCTGCCCTTCCCGCCAGCTCCATGTTGTGAGTTACCACGATCAGCGACAGGCCTTTCTGGTTCAGCATCTTGAAGAGTCCGTATATCTTCTCAGAAGTTGCCGAGTCAAGGTTGCCGGTAGGTTCATCTGCCATAATGATACGGGGATCGTTGACCAGCGCACGCCCTATGCTCACCCTCTGCATCTCACCTCCGCTGAGCTGGTGCGGCAGATGGCGCGAGCGGTGCGACAACTCCAGCATGTCCATTATGCCTTTTATCCTGTCGGGCTTAACAGCCCTCCTGCTGAAAAGCAGCGGCAGGGCGATATTTTCCTCCACCGTGAGGGTGGGCAGCAGCAGGAACTGCTGGAACACGAAGCCGATGCTGTCCCGCCTCACCTTCACCAGGTCGCGCTCCTTCAACCCGGCTGTCTCCCTTCCTTCGATGGAGACGCTGCCGGAAGTGGGGGTCTCCAACAACCCCAGCAAGTGCAGCAGCGTGGACTTGCCCGACCCCGAGGGTCCGACGATAGATAAGAACTCGCCCCTGCCGACAGAAAAATCGACAGCCTGGAGGGCGTGCACCTGCTCGCTCCCCCTGTTATAACTCCTGGCCAGGCCTTTAGCAGTTATTATTACATCGTTCATTCCAGGTCACTCCTCATGGCTTCCATGGGCGTCAGGCGGGCGCATTTGACCGCCGGGTAGATGGCACACAACAGGCCGATCGCCAATGCGAAGCCGATACAGACTAATACTAACATGGGGTCAATGCTTATAAGGTCACCGCCGGGGGAATAGGGGATGACTCCCCGCACGAAGCTCTCCACCAGCTTCGACCCAACCAGCGCTACGGCCAGGCCCACGGCACACCCGGCCAGGGTGATTATGAGGGTCTCGATAACGATCAGGCGCGAGACGTCCCATCCGGAGGCCCCCACGGCCTTCATCATGCCGAACTCCCGGGTCCTCTCGTTGACCGACATGATGAGCGTGTTGATAATGCCCACGGCGCTGATGAAGAGGGCGATGATAATAACTGAGAATAACAGGGCCTGGGCCGATCCCACCAGGTTCATGATGGTGCCCATCACCTGTGTCATGGTCACAACCTGGATGTCGGGTATCTCCTCGAGCTTCTTGGAAATCTCGGATATCTTCGAGATGTCCGTAACTTTAATGGCGACGGTGGTCAACTGGCCTTCCTTGCCGAAGATGCGCTGTGCGGCGTTGAGGGGCAGGAAGTGGAACTCGTCGTCCTGGTTGCCCGTGCGTTCAAGTATGCCTACAATGGTGGTTGGTTCCTTGTTGGGCCCAAAGTCGAGCACCTGCCCGACCTTGAGGTTCTCCTTTTCTGCAAGGCTGCGGCCCACTATCATGACGCCCGCCTCGCCGTCCTTGAAGATCCTCCCCTCCACCTTCCACCAGGGCTTTAAGGCCTTTTGCTCCTCGATATTGATACCGTAAACTATGTGCGGCTTGTCATCTTTGAAGAACTGGTGCAGCAGCATGGGACTGGCTATCTCGATCCCGCTAATCTTATCGATCTGATCCAGGTCGGCATACGACAGGTACTTGGGGATGACACCGCCATGGATGATGAGTGAGGCCGCCTCGTAGGGGCACCCCTTGGGCACAGCCAGCATATGTATGCCTAGGCTGCCCAGCTCCCCACCGAGTTGGCGCTCGTAACCGGCGTTAAAGGATAGCAGGCTGAAGAGGACTGCAATGGCTATTGCCACGCCGGCCACGGTAAGGCTGGTCCTGACATGCCTGCGCATGAGGTTCTTGGCTGCAAGGCTGAATATATTCAAATCACCACCTGCCTAAAAATCAACTTTCTTACCTATCAGGTACACGTCGCTGCCCTCGGTCACCACCTCGGCCGTGACCCTGGCAAAGGACCCCTTCTTCTGAGGTATGACCAGGTTGCTGGGATTCAAATCGATATATATGACGGCGTTGCCGTCCTTGAGCGTGAACCAGCACCCGGACGGGCACTCGGTAGCTATATTACCCTCCACCAACACCGTCTTTCCCCCGAACCCCTTTGGGTCCTGCAGTATGTCCCCGATGCGTGAGGCCTTCAGCGCGGCAACCGCCGTGGGCGCAGAAGCAGTTGCAGAGCCGTTATCCACCGGAGCGGTCGTTGCGGCGGCGGGGGACGTTACAACCGCCGCAGGCTGGGAACAGGCCGTCAATAGCGCAGCGCCAAGCAAAACCACCAGCATGCCAGCGAATACTATCGTTTTCATTCATTCATCTCCTTATTCCAGGTTCTTAATCAGCCCGGCCGACATAACCAGTGCCGTACTACACAGATATTATATGCCACCAGGCCGCAGTCAATTAAGGACAATGTTAAAGGGCGGTTGTGAATTTTGTATGAAAATAGGCCCGACTCTTGGTGAAGCCCGCGGCATTAAATAAAACTTTGTTTTCTTGTATAATCGGTCCACATGGATATGAGAGGTTACACTGCAAAGATAGTCAGGCGCTACAGCAAACAGGCCATTTCAGGCAGCGGGCAAAAGGTAAGGTTGATCAGCCTGGCGGACAGCCGTTCGGCTGCATCGCACCTTGGTCTTACGCCCCTGCAGGTTGAGATCGCCTGCCTTGAAAACGGCGTGGTCCCCATGCGATACCAGCGTAACATGGGGAGCGTCGGTATAGAGGGGCAATTGAAGCTGCTGCACTCCACCGTAGCCGTCTGCGGCGCGGGTGGCCTGGGCGGCACGGTGATCGAACTGTTGGCCCGCCAGGGTATAGGGCACCTGGTGATTATCGATAACGGCAGGTTCGTGGAGAACAACCTCAACCGGCAGGTCATGTCGGACGAGGAAGTCCTGCGCAAATCAAAGGTGCGTATAGCCGCCGGGCGTGTCAGCCGTATAAACTCAGCGGTGGTTGTCAGGGCGCTCAGCGCATATATCGATCAATCCAACATTGACAGTTTACTGAAGGGGGCCGACGTCGCGGTGGACGCCCTGGACAGCCTGGACACGCGGCTGACAGTGGAAGCGTCCTGCCGCAGGCTTAAAATCCCATTCGTTCACGGCGCCATTGCCGGCTTCAGCGGCCAGGTGATGACCATATTGCCGGGCGACAAAGGGCTTGCCGCCGTGTACGGCCTTGGCCCCGGCCGGGACACCCGCGGCATCGAGACCATCACGGGTAACCCGTCCGCCACCCCGGCTATTATCGCCGCCTGGGAGGTACAGGAGGTGGTCAAGCTGATCACCGGTACGGGCTCCCTGCTGCGCGACCGGCTGCTTTTCCTGGATTTCGCCGGCGGCAGCCTGGATGAAATATCACTGGTTTAGGATTTAGTAAAATGGCAGAAGTAAACATCAGGTTCGTCGGCCCCTGGCGCCTTTAGCTGGGCGTGGAGAAGGTCACGCTGCAGGCCGTCACCGTGGAGGACGCACTGGAACAGGTAGAAGCCGTTTACGGCCACGGCTACCACGCGCGGTTGCTCAAGAGCGGCATCACCGAGAAACGAAAGATAGCCGATGACAGCAACGTCCTGCTCAACCGTATCCACATCAGGCAACTTACCGACCACAGCCTGAAGGACGGAGACCACCTCGACATCATCCCGCGCTTCGCAGGCGGCTGAAGGCCGCTGCGGGTATATAGTAACAGGGTCTCTTTAGTGATAGAATAGGCAGAAATCGAGAACCGCAGGGAGTGCAGTTTGCCTGCCAGAGAATACATCCTCTCCATAGACCAGGGCACCACCGGCAGCGCGGCCATCCTTTTCGGCCGTGACGGCAAGCCGGTGGCCGAGGCCGATACAGAGACCAGGCAGATATATCCCAACCCCGGATGGGTGGAGCACGACCCCAACGAGATCTATCAAACATCGCTCGAAGTAGCGCGCCAGGCCCTGGCAAAGGCCGGGGTAAGCGCGTCATCCATAGCCGGCATCGGCATAACCAACCAGCGCGAGACCACCATAATCTGGGACAGGAAGACCGGTGAGCCGGTCAGCAACGCCGTAGTCTGGCAATGCCGCCGGACGGCCGGCCTGGTGGAAGAGCTGAAAAACAGGGGCGCTGGCCAGACCATCTGCGACAAGACAGGGCTCATACCGGATGCCTATTTCTCTGCCACCAAGGTGCGATGGATCCTCGACCATGCCAGGGACGGCCAGAAGCGCGCCGAGGCGGGCGAACTGCTTTTCGGCACGGTAGACACGTGGCTGGCATGGAAATTGAGCGGCGGCAAAGCCCACGTGACCGACTACGGCAACGCCTCGCGCACCATGCTCTTCAACATCAACACGCTTCAGTGGGACAAAGATATCCTCTCGACCCTCAACATCCCGGCGGCCGTGCTGCCCCAGGTCATCCCCTCCAGCTTCGGATACGGCGAGACCGCAGATGGCATCTTCGAGGGGGCACGGGTGCCCCTGTGTGCCATAGCGGGCGACCAGCAGGCAGCGCTCTTCGGCCAGGCCTGCTACAACCCCGGCATGTCCAAGAACACCTACGGCACCGGCTCATTCATACTCATGAACAGCGGCGAGAAACCGATCATCTCCAGGCGTGGGCTGCTGACCAGCCTGGCATGGGGACTGGACAACAAGGTCACTTACGCGCTGGAGGGCAGTATCTTCATCACCGGGGCGGCGGTGCAGTGGCTGCGCGACGGCCTAAAGATTATTAACAGCGCCGCCGAAAGCGAGGCGCTGGCCTGCTCGGTGGAAGACAACGGCGGCGTCTACTTCGTACCGGCCTTCACCGGCCTGGGCGCGCCCTACTGGGACATGTATGCGCGCGGCACTATGCTGGGCATCACGCGCGGCACCACCAGGGGACACCTGGCACGGGCCACGCTGGAGGCCATCGCCTTCCAAGTGAGGGATGTCATAGACACAATGCGCTCCGAGACCGGCATCGGCATACCTGTGCTGCGCGTGGACGGCGGCGGCACAGCCAACTCCTTCCTGATGCAGCTGCAGGCCGATATCATGAACGTCCCCATACAGGTGGCCGCCATACCTGAAACGACGGCACTGGGCGTGGCCTACCTGGCCGGCCTGGCCGCGGGCCTGTGGAAGAGCAAGGAGGAGATAGCCGGGAAATGGCGGTCCTCAGCCACCTTTGAGCCGGGCATGTCAGCCGACCGGCGCGAGAACCTGTACGCTAACTGGAAGCGGGCTGTGGAGAGGGCGGGGGGCTGGGCAATAAATTAGATCGAGGACCAAAATGAAAAGGGATTTTAAAGCAGCTGCAGGAAAAACCTTCGACGTTATCGTGATAGGGGGCGGAATAGTCGGCGCGGGCGTGGCCCGTGACACCGCGCTGCGGGGACTGGACACGCTGCTGCTGGAGAAAGAAGATTTCGGCTCGGGCACCACATCGCGCTCCACCAGGCTGATACACGGCGGGCTGCGCTACCTGCGCCAGCTCGAGTTCGGGCTGGTGCGCCAGGACCTCGGCGAGAGGGAGGTGCTGATGCGCATCGCCCCCCACCTGGTCCACCCGCTGTCATTTTTCATACCCATACCCAACTTCAGCCTCAATGTGGCCATGCTGATGGGCACCACCCTCTACGACGTGATCTCCTACGACAAGACCCTGCCCAACCACAAGTATTTGAATAAGGTCAAAACACTGGCCGAGGAGCCCGGCCTCAAGGTCAAGGGGCTGCAGGGCTCATACGTTTACTCCGATTGTGCCATACCGCTGACCGAGCGCCTCAACTGGGAGACCGCCCTTTCCGCGGCGGAGGCCGGGGCCACCGTGGTCAACCATGCCAGGGTCAGCGGCGTACTGCGGGAGGGGAACCGGATAACCGGCGTGGAAGTGCGGGATGAGATCAGCGGTGAGGTGCTACAGGCCAGGGGAAAGCTGGTGGTCAACGCCGCCGGGCACTGGGTAGATACGATCAAGGAGATGCTCTTCAAGGACAGGCCCCCCTACCTGCTACGCACCAAGGGGGCCCACATCATGATACCGGAAGTGTCGAAGCACGCACTGGTGCTCTTCTCCCCGCTGGATGGCCGGCTCTTCTTCGTCATACCCTGGCAGGGCTATTCGCTGGTGGGCACCACCGACACGGTCTACAAGGAGGACCTCGATGCCGTTTACGCCACCAGGAAGGATGTCGACTACATCCTGGAAGGGCTGCACCTGGCCTATCCCGACGTCAAGATCGACGACGTCTATTATGCATATGCCGGCCTCAGGTCGCTGGCGCGCAAGCCGGGCAAGTCGGCCTCCGATACCTCGCGCAGCCACGCAGTCATCGACCACAGCAAGAGGGACAAACTTGAGGGGCTGGTAACCATACTGGGCGGGAAGATCACAGCCTACCGCGAGGTGGCCAAGGACGGTGCCGACATGGTCAGCCGCAAGCTGGGCAACGGGGCCCGCTGCACCACCGGCGAGAAGGGTTTGCCTGGGGCGCCGGCTCTGGTGCCAGCGGAAATTGCGGATCTGGCCGTAAAATTCGGTCTGCCGGGTGATACCGTAGCTCATTTAGCCGGTATCTACGGCTCGAGGGCCGGGCAAGTGCTGGCCCTGGCCGCGCAGGACAAGGCCGGCCTGCGGCCGCTCAGCGCGGGTGGGCCCGATATCGTGGCGCAGGTCTGGCACGCGGTGAATAACGAGACATGCATGACGGTGACCGATTTCATGTTGCGGCGCAGCGCAATTGGCCTGCGCAAGGACCTGGGCGCCGACGCTGTCGCACCGGTTGCAGCAGAGATGCAGAAGCTGCTGGGCTGGAGCGACGGGGAGAAGGTCCTCCAGGTGCAGGCTCATGAAGCCGCGGCTTCGCTTGGACTGCGCTTCAGAAAGCCCTGAATACCCGGGCGCCCGGCTACCTATCAATTGCCGGGCATTTTAGATATTATTTATATAAGGAGGTACGGATATGAGAAAAAAGGTGCTGGCGATCACCGCCCTTTTAGCCATTGTCCTCAGCCTTGTTCCTGCCGGCAGTGTGCAGGCAGCTGCCATGGATACTTCTTTGGGTGTCGTCGGTAAAGAGGTGACTGTCACAGGTCTGACAGATAATATTTCATGCAATATCAAGTGGGACGATGTCTCCATCAAGCAGGATAGCAATGTTTCCTACGGGAAAGTCTCGTTTACCGTACCTGAGGCCTACGGTGGGGTACACACCGTAAAAGTAGAGCAACCAAGTGGTACACAGATATTCAGCGGTAGCTATACGGTCTCACCCAATATAGCGATTGATCCAATCGCCGGATCTGCAGGCACGACGATTAACGTAGCCGGCCACGGCTTCGGCCTGAACGAGAAGAACGTGGCTGTGACCCTTGACGGCGTAATAACCATGAGCGGCATCGCAGCCAGCGAGAACGGCTCATGGAGCACCAGTTTTCCCGCACCGCCCTCCGCCAGGGGGGCCCGTGCCATAGACGCATCGGGCGATATCACCAAGGGTACAGATATCGTTGACAAGAATTTCACCATCAGCCCGGTGGTCAAGATGGACCCCGCAGCGGGCGGAGTAGGCACACAGGTCACAATAACGGCCACCGGGTTTACCACGGCCGAGGGCGGCATCAAAGTACTCTTCTCGGGCAAAGAGGTGAGGTCCGGCATTACGTCCGAGGTAAACGGTTCCTGGAGCACCTCTTTTGCCGTTCCCCCCTCCACCAGGGGCAGCCACATCGTCAACGTCCTGGGCAACAGTACGGCCTCCAAGGACGTACCTGACATGATATTCACGGTTGCCCCGTCCGTAAACGTCAGCCCCGTCAGCGGTGCAGTCGAGGACAGCATCAAGGTCAGCGGCAGCGGCTTTGCCAACAACGAAACCTCAATCGAGGTCACCTTCGACGGCAAGACCCTCGAGCGGAACCTGCTGGCGGACGACAGCGGCAACTGGACTGTAGATACCAAGGTCCCGTCCTGCGGCAGCGGACCGCACTCGATCACGGCCACCGGCAGGGTCACCCCTGCGACGGATATAACACCGGCCACATTCACAACCCAGTCGGTGCTGACCATAGTCCCCAGGAGCGGCAATGTTAAAGATGAATTGAGGGTCACCGGTACCGGGTTCAACGCCGGCAAGGACTACTCTATCTCGTTCGACGGCAATCCGGTGGCCAGCGGTTCGGTCAACGAATCCGGCACTTTCCAGGCCATGTTCAAGGCGCCGGGCGGCAAGAGCGGCTCGCTCCCCATCGTAGCCACCGATACCAAGGGGTCTACGGCCTCCAGCACCTTTACCATGGAGACCACCGCGCCCGAGACGCCCAATATCTCCTCGCCCAAGGATGGAGCCACGGTCGGCTTCATGGGCGACACCAAGATAAGTTTCAAGTGGAGCGACGTGACCGATCCCAGCGGGGTTACCTACGACATCGAGGTGAGCGAGGGCTCCAATTTCGCCAAAAGCCTTATCTCCCTCACAAAGCTGGCCGGTGCCAAATATACATTGACCGAGGCCGAGGCATTGCCCAACGGGGAATACTTCTGGCGCGTGCGCGCCGTGGACGGTGCCGGCAACGCCAGCGAGTGGACGCCTGCCACCTCGGTGAAGGTGGGCTTCATGACCACCAACACCCTGGTATTTATAGGCATCGGCGTCGTGGTACTGCTGGTACTCATCCTGGTACTGCCGAGGGTGCTCAGGAAGAAGAAGCGTCCTAAGGGCGACTGGGACTAACGGCAGCCGATATACTTAGCACGGTAATCAAAAAGGCCCGCCTAGTGGCGGGCCTTTTCATTTGGCGGTTAAATGGTGGGCAGTACAAGACTCGAACTTGTGACCTCTACGATGTCAACGTAGCGCTCTAACCAGCTGAGCTAACCGCCCCCGCGGACACATGGCATTTTATCAACGGTAAAAGTGATAGTCAAGAAAGGTTTGTGCGGGGCAGCACAGGGTTAAACCTTGGTCGACAGCTTGGCGTTGCCCGTCAGCGAGACGTGGACATTGCTGCCGCACTTGGGGCAGGTCACCTCGATTATGATGACCGGCTGGCGCATGACCCTTTCTATGAGGGTGGAGACCATGGTATCAAGCTGGTCGATGCGCTTGTACATCATCTCCAGGCGCTTTTCCATCTGGGCCAGCTTGTCGATCTGCTGATCTGCTTCCGATTTCTTATCCATCTGACGAAGTCCGTTCCGTTCGCTGTTAATTAAAAAATAGAGAGGAGAAAACGCGTATTCCTCCTCTCGGGCAGGATTCTACTTTTAACTCACAGGCTCTTTTCCTGGACCCCCATGGAATTGAGCTCATCGCGGTCTTCCTTGACCTGCGAGTCGAGCAACCCGCTCATCTTGGATTCCAGCCACTTCTTATAGGCTTCCTTGGCCTGCGGGGAATTCCTCACCGCGATCTTGGCGGTCTCCCACTCCTCGATGAACAGCTGGCCAAGCCTTTCGTCTTTGAGGGGGAACTCAACGTCCATCAAAGCCTCAGCGCGCTCGATTATCCTGTTCATAACCGCCCTTTTGAGGCGATCTATCGACAGCAGTTCCTGATCTTCGTAAGGCCGTGAAACATATTGCTCAGTTGTCATCAGTACGACCTCCCGTTCATGCTTTTACTGACCCTATAATATTCTGCTGATTATGCAATGTCAAGCCATATTTTGCTTTGACATCCCCATAGCCGCGGGCTAAAATGGGTGACTGTCCGCGGGAGTAACTCAGCGGTAGAGTTCCTGCCTTCCAAGCAGGGTGTCGCGGGTTCGAATCCCGTCTCCCGCTCCATCTTTTTCCTACGTTTGTAATAGCTACGGCGGACCTTCATGCCTTTTTGCATTATCACTCCCCTCTTTTTATCGGCATTTTTCAACATTAGTTAACAAACAGCTATGTTTTTCTACAGATTAGTTAACAGATTACGTTTGGGTCGTAGCTTAGTTCTATACCCCTTTGGCTTCCTCTTCCTCTTATAGTCCAGGCCAAAGACGATCCAATCACGGCCAATTTTCTTACCAGGTAGCTGACCACTTTCCATCAAGCGCCTGATATGTGCCTGGGATAGTTTTAACTTGTCAGCCGCCTCTTTAGTGCTGTAAATGTTTTCCATTTGTATTTAATATACACGCAAGAAAACATAATGTCAATGATAACTGTGAACTTATAACGCCACCCTATCATGTAGATAATTAATACGGCGCTGGTGGCAGGATGTTATTAAACTGTTTTAATGATTGAGATTAAAGTGAGGGAGGGGGAGGGGGGAGACCCCGAGCGCATAAGCATGTATATAGTAATTCACAGGCAAAATTTATTTTAAAATAAAAGGCGCTTCCATAGACTTTAACCAAGACCCTGACCCAAGCGAGAGATGTCCATGTATTCGTTAACCAGTCACCTTATTTCCCACTCGTGTTAGAGGCTTGCATGAAGTAAAAAGGAATGGACTGGCGGGGCACCCCGGGCGCTATTGTATTTCCAGAAGATGGTCTATATAATGGACGTGTATGAAAGGAGGTAGAAGCATGGTTAAAGTTATATTTGTTGTAATGGTTGCAGTCTTGGTTCTTATCCCAATGTTTGGCGGTTGCACCCCAAGTACGCAGGCACCACCACCAATTACCGTTGATAACAAAGGCACCCAGGTACCGATTATAGACACAAGAATTAGTTCGCTGGAAAGTGAATTGGCTAATTGCCAGTCAATCAACGTCAACCTGCAAAAACAAATTGACCAATCGGCATCGGCAAGTAATGCACCTACCCTAAAAGAACCTGTGTCTGGAGAATCAGTATCCTATACTATGCAGGGGCAGGGTGGTCCACAAAATGCTGGTAAATATGTAACGTGGAATGTAAGTGATCTTCAATCTTCATATTCCAATTTCCCTACTTCCGCAACTACTTGCGCCAGCAGTATGTCAGCAACCGTTACTAATAATCACCCAAATTTGGCAATGACCAATGTTACGGTTAATGGATTAACTGCTGGTCCAGTATTATCAGATGTTACGATTAATCCTGGTCAGACCCTTACCTTCAAAAAGAGTGTGCCCATACCAGGGATTGTTGATTTTCAAATACAATTGGCGTGGGTGTGGAAATAGTAGTGTCCTGACAGAATGCAGCCAAACAAGCGGCCTGCGCCATGTTGCCTGACCACGGAAGTTTTGACATGGTCTTTCTCGGATTTCCAACGATTATCAGGTGACCGATGGCTGGACGTTAATTTCGGCATCCTGAAGTATACTCATGATTCGCTCTAACATAGCCTGCTTTTGCTCAACTGCGGTGATGCGGGCGCTCATGATGTAGAACAGGGCCAGCACCAGAATAAGGGTTATGACCTGTATTACGATGCCTGCTATTTGAGGGGTTGATAGCATCGCCATTCACATACCATTAACTTCCGACTTATAATAGCTAACAGACGCCAGGTGTACTGAATAAGGGGTTTTGTTATTTTGACCGGAAATCCTGATTGTGTGAATGATTACATGGGAGGCCGCAATTGGAAATTGTTGCCGCAAGAACATTAAATACACTCTACATCTATTTGGACATCATTTGGTTGCTTGCTTATGCTGCAATACTCCTCTACAACAAGCGTTACCTGGCGATAATTGTCGGCCTATTTGGCGGGCTGATTTACTTTGCTGTTGATTACGGTATTTTCTATCTTGCGCTTAACACCCGTGCTATCATCGGCGCCGATCCTTTCTGGTTCCTGCTATGGTTGAGCATGAGCTATGGTTTTACCAATATCGCCTGGATCTGGTTGCTACTGGATAAGGATGGTAAAGCTGTTGAATGGAGCACGCTTACCATAGCAGGTTGGGTGGCAGTGGCTTTCCTGAGCCAGAACTTCGGCTCTACATTCCCAATTATATCGATTCAGCGTGGTACAACCAGTTATCATGGGATAATGGCGCTCGTTTTACTGGCCGGGTATACCTACCTGATCCTAAATAATCTCAAAGGCAAGCCGTCTGAAAAGGCCAATATCCTGCAATTGCTTGCTATTGGGATCGGGGTGCAGTTTAGTTGGGAGTTTATTTTACTTATCAGCAACATCAGGCCAATAGGCGTCCTCCCACTTGTTGTCAATTCACTGATTGAAACTAATCTTGGAATGCCCTACCTGTATTTAATTCACAGGGCTATCGTAAAGCGAGTTAATGAAGATATGACTACGGTAAGTCACGGGCCACAAAATTTACGAATTTAACCTTTGTGTATAAGTTCAGATAAATGAAGGATACTTTATGTTATGGACCGTTCCTATGATACGTCCTTGAGTTTCATGCCATTTATTTTCAAGATAGCGAATATGGACTGGAGTGACCTGTTTCAGGGGCAGGTCAAATACTTATAAGATATAGAATTACGTAATGGTTGAAGGAAGAAAGGTCTTATCTGTTCCGTTACCCGCTGCTTATATCAATTGAGGTGTTATGCTTTCGTCCAAAGGTGGCATGCCGGGTTGCCAATCCGTTTTGATTGGGCGGTATAGTATTCAAATAGCGTTGAATTGATATGGCACTTGCTTTCAGATAGTTGACTTCCGAGATAAACGGCTTTAATCTATATTTATAGAATTCAACGGTCTTGCAACTGACACCCATAGGCTGGCGTGACTGTAAAAACAATTGCATATAATCAAGAACCTTGTTCCCGGGCAGTAGTTTATTGGAGTTTCAAGGAATTTCAGAGAGGCTGGTTTTTCACCAGTAATGACCTTTGAAATAGCCGTGAAGCAGGGCTGACGAAGAAATGAAACTCAAATCTTATTTTCTCGACGCAGGCAAGCTGCAGGAGCAGGCGGGCACCCCCGGTGTGCTGGGGATAGACCCGGGGGCGGCAACTGAGACCTGGTATGACATCGCGGACGCAGAGCCGGGTGAGCTGAGTCTGTCCCTGTCAGCCCTCAATCTGCACCCGCTCATGTTAAACCGCTGCCTGGACAAGGCCAATACACCTGGTGTCATATCTTTCGGCAAGGCTGTTTTGCTGGAATACCCCGTCGCCTTAAACCTGGAAGCGCCAGACCCAAGCTATGTAAGCATCATCCTGCAATATCCTTTACTTATCACAGTGCGTCACAGCACTTTACCGGCCATTGATGACTTGATACGGGCGTTTACCCTGGAGAATGAATCGGGTATAGATCACCTCGTGCAGCTTGTTTACATGATCCTGGACGAATTGACAGACCTGAGCGTGCAGGCGGAAACGGATGTCCGGGATAAAATCATGAACGTGTCCAGGGCACTGGCTGATAACCTGGCGACAGTGAAAGAAAAGGACCTTACCGATCTCCGCTGGAACGTGGAAAAGCTGGTATCCCTGATCGAAAATCAGCTCTACTGCGTAACCGGCCTGAACGCTTCGGATAACGCCGCACTCCAGGAACCGCATCGCAAGGCTTATGTTCAGGACCTCGTATCAGAGGTTGAAATTGCGCAGCGCGGAGTATACCGCCTGGAAGCACGTGTCAAGGACCTCTTCGACTCTTACCAGATGGCAGCCGGCACACGTGTGGAAAAAAGGCTCCGTATCCTGACTATCGTATCGGCAATCACCTTACCCTTAGGGCTTATCGCCGGCCTGCTGGGCATGAACGTGGGCGGGTTGCCCGGGACACAGGATTCCAGCGGGTTCATAATCGTGGTATCTCTGATGCTCGCCATTGCTCTTGCCGAATTATGGTATTTCAGGCGCAAAGGCTGGTTTGACTGACGGCCCCGGTCAGAGACATTATAGGGCTCCCCTGCGGCGAATATCTTTACTCTGCCGTGACCGTCTCGGGCAGGCGGCGGGTAAGTATTTCGACTGCCTCTTCCACCATTTCCTCAATAACCTGCCTGGCCGGCTTGATCTCAGTGATCAGGCCGGACACCTGCCCGGCGAGGCCCCCTACGTAGTCGTCCTTCCGGCCCGCGATAAAGCTTGCCAGGAGGGCCGAAGAGACCATGGCCTGCATCGGGAATGGAAGCGGATCCAGTCCCGAGCCGTCCCAAAGATCATGGTACTTGTTGTAGCTCGCACGGAGCGTCTTGCCGGTATATGCCCTGCTCACCCGGGTGTCTTCATCGGTCGAGTCCAGGATGTGCTTTTTATTGACCGGCAGGGCCCCTCCCTCGGCCGTGGCCAGGAAGCGGGTGCCTACCCATACCCCGATGCACCCCATGGCCAGGGCAGCTGCCAGCCCCCTGCCGTCGCCTATCCCCCCGGCGGCCAGGACAGGCACCGGCGCCGCGGCATCGATAGCCTGGGGCAACAGGGCCATGGTCCCGATCCGTCCAGTGTGTCCACCCCCTTCATGCCCCTGCGCGACCAGGAGGTCAATGCCGGATTGGGCCATGCGCCGGGCGTTCTTAGCATTTCCCGTGATCGAAAGTACCTTCATACCAACCGAGTGAGCCTGTTCCACCATGAAACCCGGATTCCCCAAACCGGCGCAGAAAAGCGGTACCCTTTCTTCGATACATACCTGGATCGCCTCCTGGGGCCGTAGGGTAGTCGTGTCCAGTTTCACCATGATCTCAACATCGGGGACATTGAGCTCGTCTTTGACCTTTTTGATCCAGTCCTGGTGGGGCTGGGGCAGTGATTTCAGGATCTGGCTGAGCGGCAACTCTCTCGGACCGCCCTGTCCCAATCCGTCTCCTATATCCAGTTTCTGCGGCAGGAGCAGGTCAACCCCGTAGGGTTTTTTTGTTTTCGATTTTATCTCGCGGATAGCCTCCCTGAGCTCTTCCACTGTATACCCGCTCCCCCCAAGTACGCCCATACCTCCTGCTTCCGATACCGCCACCACCAGGGCCGGCGGCGCCCCGGTCAATTCCCCCATCAACGTCGGCCCCATACCCGCCGAGAGCACCGGGTATTCAATTCCCAACATGTCGCAAAGCTTCGTCCGTAACACTCTCTTTCCCATGATTTTCCCTCCAGAAAACTAATAAGGCTGATTCAAATCACTTTCCTTCTAACCCGGTGAGTTCTTTATGCCTACTTTCTTCCTGCCGGTATTTAAAGCACCTGTAATCATATCGCGATTACATACTATGCATCAATATGCCGGACCGTCAGGATCCTTTTACTTTTACCGGCAAATCTGATAGCTTTTAGCACTGGGCAAAAGAATATCAGGTGCCTGGCACAATGGAGAGGAAAGGAGGAGATATGGACATGCAGGGCAAGATCTGGAGGGACAGGCACGGCGTATGCCACATTGACGGCAAGGACAGGGAAGAAGCCTTCGAACTGATGGGCTACGCGCACGGCAGGGACAGGGGTATGCAGATGCTGTTGATGCGCATCCTCGGCCAGGGGCGGACATCCGAACTCCTCGATCCGAGCAATGAGATGCTCGAAATCGACACGTTTTTCAGGAGGATGAACTGGGCCGGCTCTGCATCTGCTGAAGCCGGCAAGTTTTCTCCGGCGGCCAGTGGGGTAGCGGATGCGTACAACAGGGGTGTAAACAGGGCTTTATCTGCAAAAATCCCGTGGGAATTCAAGCTTTTCGGGTACAAGCCCGAAGAGTGGCGCACGGAAGACTCTGTCCTTATCTCGAGGATGATCGGGTATTTAACGCTCTCGCAGTCCCAGGGTGAGATGGAAAGGCTTTTTATCGAACTCGTGCAGGCCGGTATCGACAGGCAAAGGCTCGACGCGCTTTTCCCGGGCATACTCGGGGGGCTCGACATGGACCTCGTCAAGAAGATAAAGCTCCAGGAACGGATCGTCTCGCCCGCATCCCTCTGGAATATCGCTGCACCAGTCATGATGGCATCCAACAACTGGGCCGTATCGGGGAAGAAAACAGCCTCCGGCAAGCCGGTGCTGGCAAACGACCCACACCTTGAAGTAAACAGGCTGCCCAATGTCTGGTACGAGATGGTGCTGAAAACCCCGGACAGGTATGTCATGGGCGGGACCATGCCGGGCGTGCCGGCCATCCTGGTGGGCAGGAACCCTGACCTCGCATGGAGCGCCACCTACACGTTCATGGACAGCACGGATTCATGGATTGAACAATGCAAAAACGGCAATTACCTGCGCGGGCCGGACAAGTGGCTGAAATTTACAGAAAGATCAGAGACGATAAAGAGGAAGAAAAAGGTCGCTGTCAGCGTGACTTTTCATGAAAACGACCACGGTGTCCTTGAAGGCAACCCTTACGAAGAGGGCCACTATATAGCAACGGCATGGGCGCCTTCCCTGTCCGGCGCGGTAACCTTTAACAGTTTCGTAAAGATGTGGGACGCCAGGACCGTTGAAGAAGGTATGGATATCCTCGGATACGTGGAGTCGACATGGAATTTTGTATTAGCTGATACGCGGGGGAATATTGGTTACCAGATGTCGGGCCTTATGCCCAAGAGGCGGGAGGGGGTCAGCGGGTTTGTACCGCTGCCCGGCTGGGAGGAAAAAAACAACTGGCAGGGATTTGAAAAACCGGGAGACCTGCCGAGGTGCTATAACCCGGAAAGCGGCTATTTTGTTACAACCAACCAGGACCTTAACGAGTTTGGAAAGGTCAACCCGATCAATGCCGGGATGGGTCCCTACCGTGCAGACAGGGTCAGCAGGCTGCTATCGGAAAACAACAAGATTGAACGCGAGCACATGTATAAGATACAACACGACGTGTATTCGACCC
>Ga0247840_10004739_pt1 | contig 21191 bp, 20 predicted proteins | sample LaCruzMarch2015__FD_192404 | JGI IMG/M metagenome (GOLD analysis project Ga0247840, IMG submission 192404) | Freshwater microbial communities from meromictic Lake La Cruz, Castile-La Mancha, Spain - LaCruzMarch2015_17m | ecosystem: Environmental > Aquatic > Freshwater > Lake | place: Spain... | reverse complement strand
CTTCGACCCGCGTCGTTCCTTGATCGCGCTCTTCGGCTCCCTGGCGGTGCTCGCGCTGCTGATCCACCTGATTCTGCTCAGCACCGCCAACTTCAACTGGCTCGACACTGCCTACGCCAAGGCGCCGATCTCGCGCCCGGCCCGGGTGGCCGTAGTCAAGGCCGCGGCTCCTGTGGCAGCCCCGGCCCCCGCGGCGGTGATCAAGAAGTAGCAGACGAGACTCGCGGGACGGCTCGGTCAGGCTCGGCGACGATCGGGCCGACACGCCTCGGCAGTGAGTCTTAGCGCAGACGAATTGTGAGCCGGAGCGCCTTATCGCAGGGCTCCGGTCTTTTTTTGTGAGGCGGTTTCCCTTGTCAATGCGCTCGCCCGGTTATTACGCCGTTTTGGAGATGACAACTTGAAGGCAGCGATCGTCCGGCAGTCGACTGGTGATGGACCGGCGTGTCCCGGGCAACAGGATGCCTTGGAGCGCGTGGTCTTGGTCGATGCCGATGACCGTGTTCAGGGAGAGGGGGACAAGCTCGACGCACACCGCCTGGGTCAGCTGCACCGGGCATTCTCGATATTTATCTTCAATGCGAGGGGCGAGGTGTTGCTTCAGCGGCGCGCGGATGCGAAGTATCACTTCGCCGGCCGCTGGTCTAACAGTTGCTGCGGGCATCCCCGCCCCGGTGAGCCAACCGCAAGGGCCGCGGTGCGCCGTTTGGGGGAGGAACTCGGATTCCAGACCCCCCTGTCCGAGCAGATGCAACTGGTCTATCGGGCGCAGGACCCAGAGTCTGGACTGATAGAACACGAGTATCTGCACGTGTTCCGTGGGCGCTATATGGATGATCCGCGCCCCGATCCGGCCGAGGTCGGCGCCTGGCGCTGGACTCCGGTGGGTGCGGTGAGGCGGGGGTTGGTGAAGTCCCCGCACCTCTTCACACCCTGGTTCCAACTGATCGTCGAACGGGTCTTGGATGCCGCCGCGGCCGAGTAGCATGAAGGTCATTACCCGCACGCTCAGACTCGCGACCGTCGATGCAATCGCGTTGATCGATATCTCGGCCGACGTGGATCGCCTGTTTCAGTCGTGCGGGCTGCGCGATGGCGTATTGACCTTGATGTCCCCCCACACCACGGCCCATATCAATCTCAACGAGCGCGAGCCGCAGTTGCAGCTGGATATGCTGGATTTCCTGATGCAGTTGGTCGAGCGTGACGGCGACTATCGGCACAACCGCGCGCCGGTCGACGGCCGGGACAACGCCCATTCGCACCTGATGGGACTGCTGATGAACGCCACTGAATCCGTGCCCTTCGCGGACGGCAAGCTCCTGCTGGGCGCTTGGCAATCGGTCTTTTTCGTGGAACTGGATGGCCCGCGGGCAGAGCGCCAGGTCCACTTGCAGTTTCTCGGCCAATGATCCCGGCGGACCTGCCAGGCTTTTTCGCCCGCCGCGCGGACCTGGACCCGGCGGACTATATCGAACTCGACTACGCCTTCGAGTGCTACGGGGACCCACGCGCCGCCGCCGCGCACCTGTGCAGCGAGCAATCGACCGCCCAGTGGCACCGCATCGGCATCGACGAGGATTATCGCCCCCGTTTCGGCGCAAAGGTCCTCGATCTGCATGTGGAGGGTCAGCGCTCCGCCCCGAGCTACCCGACGGCCTCTGCAAGTGCCGCGGCCGGACCAGGCGCGGTCTCTGCCTGTCGCGTCACCATCGCGCATCCGCACGGGAACTTCGGCCCGCGCCTCCCCAACCTGCTCTCGGCGGTGGCCGGTGAAGGGGTGTTTTTCGTGCCGGGCATACCGCTGATCAAGCTCTTGGACCTGCGGATGCCGGACGGCTTTCTAAGCTCCTTCTCCGGTCCCCGCTTCGGCCTCGACGGCATCCGCGACCTGCTCGGCGTCCACGGCCGCCCCATCTTCTTCGGCGTCATCAAGCCCAACATCGGACTCCCGCCCGAGCCCTTCGCCGAACTCGGCTATCAGGGTTGGCTGGGTGGGCTCGACGTGGCCAAGGACGATGAGATGCTGGCGGATGCCCCCTGGTGTCCCCTGGACCGGCGGTCGGCCCTGCTGGGGGAGGCGCGGCGGCGGGCCGAGGCAGTGACGGGGGTGGCCAAGGGATACATGGCCAACATCACCGACGAGGTGGATCGGCTGCTCGAACTTCACGACTTGGCGGTAGCGAACGGCGCGAACATGTTGCTGATCAACGCCCTGCCGGTGGGCCTGAGCGCCGTGCGGATGCTGAGCGGGCACGCGCGAGTGCCCCTGATCGGGCACTTCCCCATGATCGCGGCCCTGAGCCGCGTGCCGGGTTACGGGATTCACACGCGGGTACTGATCAAGCTCCAGCGGTTGGCGGGACTGGACGCAATCGTCATGCCCGGCTTCGGGGGGCGCATGGGGATGGACGAGGCCGAGGTCCTGGACGGGGTCGCCGCCTGCCTCGACCCCATGGGGCCGATCGCGCGCAGCCTCCCGATCCCCGGCGGGAGCGACTGGGCCGGGACGCTCGAGGGGGTCTACCGGCGGGTGGGCAGTGTCGATTTCGGCTTCATCCCCGGGCGCGGGGTCTTCGGCCATCCGATGGGGCCGACCGGCGGTGCGGCGAGTCTGCGCCAGGCCTGGGACGCGATCGTCGCGGGGATCGCTATCGAGCAGTACGCGCGCACCCATCCCGAATTGCGGGCGGCCATCGACGCCTTCGGGGGCAAAGCCTGAGTCGCCGGGCCCCGGCAACGGCGTCGCCGGTGCAGGGGCTTGGCTTCAGCTTTGGGGTGGGGGCGCCGCGCCGTCGCCGGGCGGCGGCCGGTGCTCCTTGCCTTGGTCCCCCTCCTCGCCGCGGCGCGGCGACGCGGTCTGGGACCTCCAGAACCAGAACAGCAGGCCGACGACGAACAGCAGTTCGATCAGGCCGGATAGGTCTTGTCCTGACATTGCCCGATCTCCTAAGCAACGAGCCAAACGCAAGCGTTGTCGTTGTCGTAATCGTAATCGGAGAAGCGATGCACTACGATAACCTCGATTACGACAACGACAACGACAACGAAAATGGAGGCAGTCCCTAATGGCATTGCTTAACCATTAGTGAACCGCCCCCTAATCGACGGACATGGCTTCGGGCGCCATCCCGGACAGACCGGCGCCCTGCCAGGCCGATTGGTTACGACGTTGCCGATCGCGCTCCTCCAGCCGCGCAAAGAGGTCCAGGACCCACACTACGCGACTCTCGATCGTGGGGGGATTGGCCGGAAGGGCGGGGGGATTGATGGACACCGGCTTGACCGACTGTGACCCGATGGGCTGCGACAGAGGCTGAGCCCTGACCGCCTCGACCAGGAACAGGGTCTCGGCCAAGGGCGGCAGGGCAACGGTCCGGCGGGGGAAGGCGGCCGCCAGCACCCGTGGGAGCAACTGCGCCTTGCGGCGAGGGGAGACCACGGCGCGGCTACACACCGAGTTCCAACCGCGGCGACCGACCTCATGACCGATCTCGGCATAGAGGTGACGCGCGGCCCCGATCCCGGCGCGGCAGCGCAGCGGCAGACCGCCGATCCCCTGATCGGCGCGGGCGTACAACCCCTCCGCGGCCTCGAGCAACCGCGAGACCACGCGTCCCAAGGCGGGGCTCCAGACCGGGTTGGCCAGCCAGGCGTCCGGGTCCAGCCCCTCTTCGCGCAGCCACTGGCGCGGCAGGTAGAGCCGGCCGTTGGCCGCATCTTCCCCCACGTCCCGGGCGATGTTGGAGAGTTGCATCGCCACACCCAGATCACAGGCGCGGGCGATGAGGTCCGGGTCGCGCACGCCCATCAGGAGCGTCATCATGGCCCCGACGGTGGCGGCCACGCGCGCGGAATAGGCATAGACCGACGAGAGGTCCTCGTAACAACGACCCTCCGCGTCCCATGCAAAACCTTCGATCAGGGCATCCAATAGAGTACGGGGAACGGCGAACTGTTGGACCACATCGGCGAGGGCGCGGTCCGCGGAAATCTGCATGGGGCGGCCAGCGTAGACTGCATCGAGGCGCTGACGCAACGCAATCACCGCGTCATGGGGGCGGTCGGCGAGGTCGATCTCGTCGTCGGCGATGCGGCAGAAGGCATAGAGTGCCGTGGCCGGTTCATAGACCGAGCGCGGCAGCAACAGCGACGCGGCGTAAAAGGACCGGGAACCCCCGCAGAGCAGGTCGCGGCAGGCGGCCTGGTCGGCGGGGGTCGAGAAGCGAGGGCTAAGCGAAGGCTGTCGCATTGGGGACCACCGTATCGAGTACACGGGCGGATGATATGACGCCGGGGACGCCGGCGCCGGGATGGGTACCGGCCCCCACCAGATAGAGGTGACGCACCTCCTCGCTGGCGTTATGGGGGCGGAACCAGGCGCTTTGCCAGAGCACGGGCTCCAGGCTGAAGCCGGCGCCCTTGTACGACAGGAGCCGGTGTTTGAAATCGAGTGGGGTAGTCACCCTGGAGGTGACCAGATGCTCCGACAGCCCCGGCAGCAGGCTCTGCTCCAGATAGGCGCAGATCGCCTGGCGGTAAGGCTCGGCCTGGGTCTCCCAGTCGGTACCGCTATCCAGGTTCGGGACCGGGGCCAGGGCATAGAAGGTGTCGCACCCGGGCGGCGCCACCGAGGGGTCGGTGGCGGTGGGGCGATGCAGGTAGAGGCTGAAGTCTTTGGCCAGCACCTTGTGGCCGAAGATGTCTTTGATCAGTTCGCGGTAGCGCGGACCCATGAGGATCGTATGGTGCAGTACGTCGGGATACTGGCGGCGGGTCCCGAAGTACCAGACAAAGAGCCCGTTGGAGTACTGCGAGCGTTTGATCCGCCAGTCCGGCCAGCGGCGGCGTTTGATCGAGGGCAGGAGGTGCTTGTAGGTCCAGGCGGGGTCTGCATCCGAGACCACGATCGCGGCGTCGATCTCCTCCCCGTTCGTCAGCCGCACCCCGCGGGCGGTGCGCTCGGTGGTCAGGATCTCCGCCACCTCGGCACCGCACCGGACCTGATTGCCCTGGCCCTCGATCAGACCGACTAAGCCCTGCACGATGGCGCCCGTCCCGCCGATGGTCGAATGCACGCCCCATTCCCGCTCAAGGTATGAGATCAAGGCATAGATCGAGGTCGCCGTGAAGGGGTTGCCGCCGATCAGGAGCGGGTGGAAGGACATGATGGTCCGCATCCGCGGGTCCTTGATATAGGAGCACACCAGGCTGTAGACGCTGCGATAGCTCTGGAGCTTCAGCATCGGCGGGATGATCCGCACCATGTCCATGAAGGAGCCGAAGGGCTTGTGGGCCAGTTGCTCGAAGCCGACGCGGAAGATCGCCTCGCTCTTCTTCAGGAAGCGCTCGTAACCTTCCAGGTCAGCGGGGGCGAAGCGCAGGATCTCCGCGTGGATGCGCTGCGGGTCCCCGCTGTAGTCGAAGTGCTCGCCGTTGTCGAAGCGGATACGGTAGAAGGGCTCCATCCGCCGCAGTTCCACTTCGTCCGCGAAGCGCTTGCCGCACAGTGCCCACAACTCATCGAGCAGGAAGGGGGCGGTGATGATGGTAGGACCCGCGTCGAAGCTGAAGCCGTCCTGGTGATGGACATAGGCACGGCCCCCGGGGGCATCCAGACGCTCCAGCACCGTCACCCGATAGCCGCGCGCCCCGAGCCGGACCGCGGCCGCCAGGCCGCCGAAGCCGCTGCCGATGATCACCGCGTGGGGTTTGTGCGTCTGCGACTGGGAGGCGGCAGGCTGGGGGACGCTCGGGGACGGGACTGTCAACTCAGATGTACTCTGCGTGGTGTCAAGACTGGTTGACAGTATAGCATCCGGGGGCCTGGTGTCGCCTCATTTCGGGCCGCTGAGCGTACTATTCCGAGGGTTCGACCGTCGTCCCGTGGGCGCCGGGGAACTGCGATGCGCCACCGCGTGTCGTAGCCGAACCGGCTGACACTACAGGCTCGGCGCTGATGCCGCGTTTGTCGCCGCCCATGGCTCCCGCACCGGAGGTCGAGGCTCTACCGCGGCAGTCGCGCAGCGACGCTGTGGGAGCGGCTTCAGCCGCGACGGGCCGCGCGGCGAACCCCGGCTGACGGCCCTGGAAGGAACCTCAGCCCGCAGGGTCCGCTGCGCGGACCAGCGACTCCCCGTCCAACAGGGTGGCCGTGTCTATCTGATCAAGGCCCGTTCGCGCGACCGGGTCGGACGATTACCCCGAACGCCAAGCCCCTCACGCAAACCCCACCCCGGCCAGTCGTTGCGATGTCTCCCATAGCCGGGCGGCGGCCGGGCCGTCCAACGCCTTGGCAGGCATCGTGGCCGTTCCAGGTGCACCCTTGAGTTCGCGCCACCCCGTCGGCCCGTAAAACCCGCCGCCGCGCGCCTCCGGCGCGGTCGCGGCGAACAGGATCGGCAATACGGCCAGTGGGGCCGCCGGGCTGAGCGGCAGCAACAGCGGCTTCGCGATCCGCCAGAGCACCCCGAGTAAGCCGCGTGAGGCGGGTCCGTTGCTGATAATGTCAGTGCGGGCGTAGCCCGGATGGGCCGCCATGCCATCGATCCCCCAGCCTGCGGCCTCGCTGCGGCGCTGCAACTCCAATGCGAACATCAGCAGTGCCAGCTTGGTCATGCCATAGGTCTGGAACGGGACATAGGTCAGTTCCGACTGCAGGTCGGTGAGATCGATCGAATCCAGGCTCGCCGCCAGGCTGCTGACGTTGACCACGCGGGCGCCGGGGACGCCCCGCAGCAGTGGCAGCAGCCGGGCCGTCAGGGCGAAATGACCGAGATAGTTGGTGGCAAACTGCAGTTCAAAGCCATCGACGGTCAGTTGCCTGTCGCGCGGTGCCATGATCCCGGCGTTGTTGATGAGTAGGTCGATACCCCGTCCCGCGGCGAGCATCGTCTGCGCAAAGGCAGCGACCGAGGCGAGCGAGGCCAGGTCGAGCCGCTCGAAGCGCACCGTTGCGCCAGGGTGGGCGGCGCGCAGGCGCGCCACCGCGTTGGCGCCCTTGCTGTCGTTGCGCCCCGCCAGCACGACCTCGGCACCCGCCGCCGCCAGCGCGAGTGCCGCCTCATAACCGAGGCCGCCAGTGGCGCCGGTAACGACGGCGAGCCGCCCGCTTTGCGACGGGATCTTGTCGGTGGTCCAGCCCATCATCTATTGATCTCCAACGAATAGATAGAGGTGTGCCAAGTTACGGCGAAGTGCCGCGCCTTGCATTGACATTTGGGCCTCGGTCATCGTTCCGGCCGCCGCCCGGACCTTCTGCACCGGAGGTCGAGGCTTTAGCCGGTTCCGGGCCGCGCAGATCTGCGGCCAACCGGCTAAAGCCTCGACCTCCTGTCCCCCCGCGGCCCGAGTGATGATCAAGGCCGAGCGTTGCGGATCGGCCATTCAACCACCCGCAACCGGACATCACCTCAACCCTATAAGCCCCGACAAGGGAAAGAGGAACGGCTCGATGGTTGAGGAAGGCGGGTCGGTGGTGGTCTGGAGCAGCCCGGGAGAGCGGCGGCCGGGCCGGCTTGAACCGCCGCGGCCGGCACCGGCCGGCACCACCGGCGGCCAGCAAAACTACCTGTCTCGCGGACCTTTGGCCGAGTCTCGACGCCCCCAATCTTGCCACCGCTGCCGCAGGTCGACCAAGTGTATGGCCAGTGCCGCGAGGAGAAAGAACGACACCCACTGCCAAGCAGCGCCGGTGAGGGCCGCGCGCGCCGCCAGCAACAGACAACTGCCGGGGGCAAGGATGAGCAGGGTTCCGAGCGGCGGCACTGGGCACCGGCCCTTGCGCCACAGCACCATGAGCGTGATTGCCTCCACACCGATCAGAAACAGGACCAGGTCGATGCTGTGCCCGCTTGCGAAGAATTCAGCCATGGTGCGCCCCTCTTGCCTTGTCAATGATCAGTTTGCCGAGACGATAGCGGGCAGGTACGCCGGGTCCTTGAAGAAGATCATCCAATATCTGTTCCTGCGTGTATGGGCAGACTGACGGAAAGCAGTTGATGCGAATGCCGGTCACTTTCGCTGCCAATCCGGCCGCATCGCTATAAATTTCTTCGATCAGGCCGGAAAGTCCGGACTTGAGCCCCGGGGACTTGTCAAGCCGCCTCGGGATTCGGTCCCGCTGCTCGACGATCGTCGAGCGCCAACTATCACCTTTGAATTCCTTCCAACGCTCGGCAAGCCGGCCGTATTGAAATTGCCATTTCAGGAGGTGGGCAAGCAAGATTACGAGACGGTTTTCCAACTCGTTCCGCTCGCATCGCCCCATGTCCCTAAGCTCCTCGAGCAAATGTGCAATGTCCAGATCGGCGAAACGCCCGGCGCTCAGCGCATCGATTTGTCTATTCGCCCAGGGCGTGATAATCACGGCCATAAAGCTCGCTCGCATCGGACATACGTTTATTCACCCTTACACTGCAACGAAAACAGGCTCACAACAAATTAAGCGAAGGCCGCTACGGGAACCGGGCGAGTAACTGCTAGCGTTTTGCGATGCGCCTTCACCCGCTCGATCTCGTGCATGGTCGCTGCGGTAAAATACGACTCCCCGCAATTGCCGCAAGAAATTGATGGAATGCCTTCAATAACAAGCAACTTGTCACCTTTTCCAAAGCTCCGCGTCACCAGGCGGTGGTGGAGGTTTGAACTTCCGCAGTAAGCGCAATGCTCAGATGACGTAGACTGTGATGAAGATGAGTTCGCCGCTGAAACCGATCTTGACGACAGCTTCTGCTTCATGGTCTGCAATGCTTCTGCCGTTGACGACGTGCTTCGTTTCATTTGTTTCTCCGTCATGCTGTATTTCGACAATCTGGCCAGTGAGGACGATGCTCTCCAGGTCAAGGATTGTCAGATCATCGTCTTCGAGTTCATCTGCCGCGTGATGCGATACGACGTAGTTCTTTGAGCGAATTAGCTCGCGAAAGATGCTGATCGTGGTCACGAGATGTTTTTAGCGCCTCCGGGTCATTGCAGCTAATGTTCCAACTGACCGAGAGAAAACGGCGGGATGAGATCTTGTTGATACGACTAGGCTGGCATAGAAAGCAGGCCGAGCGCAATTATGCTAACACGCCGCAGACAAGAGAGTAATTGAGCCTGGCCCTCTTTCCCTCTAAAGCGGCGCGCGCGCCTGATGAGCTAGCGAATTAGCACGACGTTCTGTGGCGCGCTAGCTTAGGTTCTTCGAGGTTTCCGGGAAACGAACTCGGGCTTGGCCCCTTATTCACCTTTTCCATAGTTATGTCTTGCGTTCATTTCTTGAGTGATTGCCGACTTGTTCTTGAAGCCCCCGTAGTTCCAGGGAAATCTTCAAATATGCTCCTGACGATGGCAGGCATAACCGGGGCAAGTTGGCTGCTTGACCCTGAGCTGACAGCCTTACCTTCGTAGACCTTCTTCACTTTGCCGTTGCCAGATTTCGCGATGTCGATAATGTCGAGATTTAAGTAACGCGTGAATTCAGTATTTGTACGTGTTCCAGACCCAACGACGCCGTAGGTCGGTGTGTTGTAGGTGGTGCCCCTATAAGATGCCGTATTGCCGTACGAAGTTATTGTTCCGGTCGTATAGGCGCTGCTGGTGCCCGTTTTCCCGAATATTGGATACGAAGAAACGACCTGTTTGCCGTCATCTATGCCATAGAACATGAAGATTGCATATTTCGCTTTATCGGATGGCGCCTCGATCATTCCTTGTCTTTTGAGTTCGGATTTGACGAGCTTTGAATAAGATTGAAATTCGAGACTGGCTTCCTGCTCTTGCGATGAGAAGAGCGCATACGTTACCCCAGATAGGGGCTGCTGTATTTCGTGAAAGGCTGAAACTCTTGTTTCAACTAATGATGCACAACCGCTGAGGAAAGCGAGCAGTAGAGCAATGACGATACTACGCATGGACGCCTCCTTGGAAATATGACGACCAGCATTTGTTCGTTGTGCGCGCCGCGCTGATCCCCGGACGTGGCACGACGCCGAGCGCGCGCAATGGACAAACGCCTGTTGGACTAATCCGCTCCTGCCACGGTCCGCGCCGCGGCCCCGGTCCCCCTTGGCGCTAGGGGATTGTATCCTCAAGCCCTGGGTCGGCGCCAACGGCCCGGAGGCGTGTCGCGCGGCAGACGACGCTCGGTGAGGCGTAAAGCGGGCCTGGGAGGGGTGCCGCGGGACTGGCCAGGGGGCGATTGTAAGGTAAAGTGTAGACCAGTTTCCGGATTGCAGACGAGCGCGAGCCGAGTCCGTGGCCGGCCTGTCCAGCAGGACGGGAGGACGGGCGAGCCCGGGTGTCGCGCTGTCGGCGGAGTTCGTCATCACCCCCTATGCCGCCGCAGCCCAGGTGCGCGGTCACCTGCCGACGCCCGGTGCGGCACTTGGGGCACGGACAACCGTCATATCTAAGTCCGACAATTAGTCACGCCAAGGCGCCAAGCACACCAAGAAAAACAATAAGGTGCCAACGCGGCCATGTTCGCCCGGCAGGTGACTCGCCTAGCACCGATATGGCATTGAAGAAGCTTGGCGAACTTGGCGCCTTGGCGTGAGACCTTCTCTTTCTAGGTCACACGGGGTGGCGGACGCCGCCTCCTTGGCGGGATCGGGTGCCGCGGGCACAGCGGTCCGCTTGGTCCCAGCCCGCCCCCTCTGGTACTGTTGCGTCCAACACTCGTCGTCTCCGGAGTCGCCCGAGAATGGACCTGTTGCTGCGCCTCGCGGCAGTCATCGATGCCCTCAACCGCCGGATCGGGCGCGCCACGACCTGGCTGGTCCTGGGCTGCGTGCTGCTCAGCGCCCTCACCGCGACCCTGCGCTATCTCCTCGACTGGGGCTCGAACGCCATGATCGAGGCCCAGTGGTTCATGTTCGGCCTCGTGTTTCTGCTCTGTGCCCCCTGGACCCTCCAGGAGCAGGGCCATGTGCGGGTCGACATCCTCTACACGCGCCTGCCGCCGCGCGGCCGGGTCTGGGTCGATTGCCTGGGGGCGCTGCTGTTTCTGCTGCCGGTCTGTGTGCTGATCGTCTGGGACTCCTGGGGCTGGTTCCTGCTCTCCTTTCACCAGAACGAGTCGTCCTTCAATCCGGGGGGTCTGTGGTGGTGGCCCATGAAGCTCGCCATTCCGGTCGCCTTCTCGCTGATCGCCGCCCAGGGCGTCTCCGAGATCATCAAGGGTGCCGCGATCCTGATGGGGCGGCGGCCGCTGCCGACCGTCCCGGCGGGGCACTGAGATGACAATCTGGCTCGCCGCCAATCTGGCGCCGGTGATGTTCTCGGCCCTGGTGCTGTTTCTGCTCATCGGGTATCCGGTCGCCTTCTCGCTCGCCGCGGTCGGGATGCTGTTCGGCTGGATCGGAGTCGAATTGGGGCTGCTCACCCCGGCCCTGCTGCAGGCCCTGCCGGACCGGGTGTTCGGCATCATGCGCAACGAGATCCTGCTCGCGATCCCCTTTTTCACCTTCATGGGGCTGGTGCTCGAGCGCAGCGGCATGGCCGAGGACCTGCTGGATACGGTGGGCCGGATCTTCGGGGGGGTGCGTGGGGGGCTCGCCTATGCGGTGATCTTCGTCGGCGCCCTGCTGGCCGCCACGACCGGGGTGGTCGCCGCCTCGGTGATCGCCATGGGGCTGATCTCGCTGCCCATCATGCTGCGCTATGGCTATGACCGGCCCCTGGCCGCGGGGGTGATCGCGGCCAGCGGGACCCTGGCCCAGATCATCCCGCCCTCACTGGTGCTGATCGTGATGGCCGATGTGCTCGGCCGCTCGGTGGGGGATATGTATAAGGGGGCGCTGCTGCCGGGGCTGCTGCTGACCGGGTTCTATGTGCTCTATGTCTTCGGCAACTCGGTGTTGCGTCCGCACGCACTCCCGGCCTTGCCCGCGTCGGCGCGGACCCTGCGCGGGCGCGCCCTGGCCTGGCGGATCAGCGTCGCCCTGATCCCGCCGCTGGCGCTCATCTTCCTGGTGCTCGGGACCATCTTCATCGGCTGGGCGACGCCGACCGAGGGCGGGGCCATGGGGGCCGTGGGGGCGCTGTTGCTGGCCCTCGCCAAGGGCCGCTTGACCCGTGCCGTGCTGGTGCAGGCGATGGCCGCGACGGCGAAGATCACGAGCTTCGTGGTCTTCATCCTGATCGGCTCCAGCGTCTTCAGCCTGGCCTTCCGGGGGGTGAGTGGGGACCTGTGGGTGGAACACCTGCTGCTCGGGCTCCCCGGCGGGGCCCTGGGCTTCCTGATCGTCGTGAACCTCATGGTCTTCGTGCTCGCGTTCTTCCTCGACTTCTTCGAGATCGCCTTCATCATACTGCCGCTCCTGGCCCCGGTGGCGGCAAAGCTCGGGATCGATCTGGTCTGGTTCGGGGTCTTGATCGGGGTCAACCTCCAGACCAGCTTCATGCACCCGCCATTCGGCTTTGCCCTGTTCTATCTGCGCTCGGTCGCGCCGCCCGCGGTGCGCACCGCCGAGATCTATTGGGGGGCGGTGCCCTTCCTAGGCATCCAGGTGCTCATGGTCGTGCTGATCGTCGCCTTTCCCCAGGTGGTCAACTGGGGGCTCGATAGCACTGCCGTGCGCGGGACTCCGGCGCAGGTCACCATCCCGGATCAGGGGGGCGGGGCCAGCCTGCTCGACAGTCAGGACTATGACGGGGTGTTTCAGGCGCCGGCCGAGGGCGGACGCCAATGACACATCGTCGTGGTTATGATCGAACTCAAGGCTGACTGCTCAGCAAGCTTCAGCTTCGCTTGCGGGGACAGATCAGCTTTGATGGCCCAGCATTCGCCGTCGCTCGAGCGGTGCACCCGCCAATACCCAATTGCTCGCTTGTTCGTTCTCGATGTCAGGATTGACCCAAACGATGCCTCTTATCACGGCATGGCCTGCGGCGCAGACTCTTAGATGGCCCCGCACTTTCTCGTCAAGGGAGGCGATACGTCGGCCTTCCCGCAATGACGCTGATGCGGATTCCAGAAGATGGGCGTCTTTGCATAGCGCCGCGGCGACTGCCTGCGTTTGGACGGGGTCTTGTCCCGCAATATCCGCGGCGCAGTGGACGAGGCACTTACGTAGCCCGTCATCCTTGGCCGGCGGCTGGTTGATGACGCGCCTACGGGAGTACATGTTTGCCAGCCATTTCGTGGCATAGAGCGATGCATGGCTCTTCCACTCCGCCCGAAGATCGGGGTTAAAGATGCATCCGCAATCGGCAGTTTCCCGCATGGTATCGAGAAATACCCGACAATTGCGTGAGGTGGGAAAGTCGGTGATGCCTGCCGCGTGCGCTATAGACGCATCGATGACGAGTTGTTTCATGCGGATAGCCGCTTCTCGATGGCGTCCAGATAGTCACGTTCTACGCGAAGCGCTACGTCATCGAAATCTTCAGGCCAGTTCCCGTAGGCGCCGTGCGCATCCGGTGTGGCGCGGGTGATCCGCGTGGCGCCGGTCAGCGGGTCCCGAGTGAACCAATTGAGATTGACTTCCTGGGGGTCCAGATCGCCAAGAGCTACCAGGGTTTGAATCGAGCGCAGGAGGATGGCGCTGTGGGTCTCCAGCACCACGATGACACCCCGTTTGGCGGCTTCCGCGATCACCTGTGCCAATGCCGACTGGGCATTTGGATGCAGGTGAATCTCAGGCTGCTCAAGGTAGACGATTCGCCCGGGTGCGGCGGTGCGCAGTGCCACGAGGACCGGCAGGGTCTGGGACACGCCGAAACCGACGTCAGCGATATTCACCATATCCTGTGCATCGTCTTCCCGCGGTCCGGGAAGCCGACCGACGCGAAGCTCTACTTGGGTGTCATCGATTTTCCTCGCCTCCACCTTCCAGGTTAGACCAAGGGTTTTCAGGTCTGCGCCGACATCCGCGATCCGAGGATCTCCGGTTCTCTGCCAGTGATTGATGACACTCGCAACATAGCGCTCGAAAGTACCTGGATAATCCGACTCCACGGCGGTCGTCGGATAGGACCGTGCCGGATTCCCTCGCAGTCCGGGGAGGTGCAGTATGCCGGCGATATCTCTGAAAAAAGATTCCGCCAGAGATAATACGTCGAGGTCGCCCCCCAGGCCGGCAAGAGAGCTTCGGTTGTTCTCGAGCGTAACCGCCAAATAGAACCGCTTCGGTGCCACACCCCAGCGTAATGGTTTGTTACTCTTGCCGACCTTTCTCTTGAAGAACTTCTCGAAGACACTTACGACGTGCTTGGGAAGAGCTGCTCGGGTTTCATCCGAACTCATGTCGGGGCGCAGGCAGTGTTCGGGCCCTTCTGCGTCCTCGCGAAATCGCATTTCAGCCAAGAGAACGCCTTCGCCTGGCGGGCAGATATACGCTAGCCGCAGCCAAGAAAAGCGACGGGCACCGAGTTCAATGGCGAATTCGCGATGACACTCTTCTCCCGGGCAGCGAAAAAGCATCTGGTCGGCGGACGTGAATTTCACATTCTCCCCGGTCAGCAACAGGGCGCCAGGATCGAAGGGTGCCTCAAGTGTTTGCTTGAGCAGCAATAATGGTTGCATCATACTGGACTTCCCGGCGCTGTTAGGGCCGGCCAGGACGGTGACTGGGGCCAAGTCCAGGGTTTGCATCTCGTGGATAGATTTAAAGCCCTCGACCCGGATACGAGTAAGGCCACGGGTTGGTTCCAGTTCCGCCAGCTTAGTCATTTTCGATGCCAGTCGATTCCAGGAAGTGTTAGGGTGCGCACGGCGCACCCTAGGCGCTACGGTATCAGGCTACTTTTTTTCGCCGCATGGCCAACAAAAAGTTGGTCATGGACGACTCCGCCACTCCCCACCAGGCATCGGAGGTCTCCTGGAAGCTGCGCAGCGAGTCATAGATCCCCTTGAAGGCGGGGTTCCTGGCCGACTCTTCGGCATAGACGGCCAGCGCGGTCTCGTAGGCCTTGAGCAGCACGTCGTCCGGGAAGCGCTTGATCACCGCACCGTTCTGCACCAGCCGCTGCATGGCGGGCGGGTTCCTGGCGTCGTAGGCGGCCAGCATCATCATGTGAGCCTCCGCGGCGGCGGTCTGGAAGGCGGCCTGGTAGGCGGGCGGGAGTGCGGCCCACTGGTCCTTGTTGACATAGAAGACGAGTTGGGCACCCGGCTCCCACCAACCCGGGTAGTAATAATACTTGGCGACCTTGTAGAAGCCGAGCTTCTCGTCGTCCGAGGGGACCGTCCATTCCGCCGCGTCGATGGCCCCGCGCTCCAGGGCGGGATAGACCTCGGCGCCGGGGAGTGTTTGGGGGAGGGCGCCCATGCGGGAGAAGATCTCGGCACCGAAGCCGGGGATGCGGATCTTGAGCCCCTCGATGTCCTTCAGTGACCGGATTTCCTTGCGATACCAGCCGCCCATCTGGGCCCCGGTGCTGCCGCCCGGGAAGTTCAGGATGTTGTACTCGGCGAATAGGGCGCGCAGCAGTTCCATGCCGCCGCCGTACCAGGTCCAGGCGTTGAGTTGTCGGGCATTGAGTCCGAAGGGGATGGTGGTCTCGAGCGCCAGGGCCCGGTTCTTGCCGAAATAGTAATAGGAGACGGTGTGGCCGCACTCCACCGTGGCCTGCTGCACCGCGTCCAGCACCCCGAAGGGCGGGACCAGCTCGCCGCCGCCGAAGACCCGGATCTCGAAGCGGCCCTCGGTCAGTTCGGACACCCGTCGGGTCAGGGTCTCGGCGCCGCCGTAGATGGTGTCCAGGCTCTTGGGGAAGCTCGATGCCAGGCGCCACTTGATGGTCGGGGTCTCGGCCCGGGCCGGGAGGGCCAGACCGGCCGCAGCGGCGCCGATGCCGGCGCTTCTCAGGAAATCACGTCTGCGCATGGCTGGTCCTCGCGACGGGTGGGTGGTCATCGGGGCAGGGGTTTCCTGTCCACCGCGCCGCGGTCGGGCGCGCCACGATTGTAGCGGGATCATCACCAGGGGGCCAAAGCCCGCGGCAGGCAAAAAAAAGCCGCCGCGGTGCCAAAGGCACCGCGGCGGCTTTTTTCGGGCGCGAGTCGCGCTATCAGGCCGGGGCGGCGGCGGGCGCGGTGAGGCCGATGGCCTCGGCATACTTCAGGTAGGTCTCGACCGACGCGATGACGATACGGGCTTCGACGGCGAGCAACTCGATACCGACGAGCGAGACCTTCAACCACGCATCGATCACGATGCCCTTGTCCAGGATGCGGTCAACAACTTCGGCCAGGCTGGAGGAATCGGTGGAGTTGGCGACTTTTGCCATTTTCTTAACCCTCTGAACGTCAGAAAAAAATGCACATGATGTGCGCTGGAAGCGAACCCACCGGGCCTGGGTGACAGCGCGAATCCTTTCGCCCACTTCGCCGGGGATTACCTTAAGCCGCGTCATTGGAGTTAGCGGTTCAGGGGTTCCCGGTATTGCGTCCTGCCGACTCGGTCGCTTGATTAGTAATAAGCATCCGGCGTGCCAGGAGTGATCGCTGCTGGTCGCCATGGTGGGGTATCGAAAAAACAAGCGGTTATAGTTCGGCCTGCGGCCTTTCCGCCCGACCGTCGAAGGGTTTTTCGCCCATTTGCTATGGAATCCATTCCATACCTCTGGCGCTGGACCCCTAGTTGACGGGTGCGTGCGTGGGGGCCTTGCCAATCCCAATGGCGCGTTCGCCAGCTTGATCGAGAACGCCCGCTACCCTGCCGCGCGAGAGGTCGCTGGTCCGCACAGCGGACCCTACCGGCGCGGGGCCGTAGGGTCCGCTGTGCGGACCAGACCCCGCCGTTCGCTGATGGGCCGGGATTATGTGATCAAGGCCCGTCCGCCGACCCGGGTCGTGATATCCTCGACCGACACCTTCGCCCGGCGTCGGCCGACGACCGCCGCGTGTGCCTGGGTGTCGGTCGCGGCGGGACCTGATATCCTCTAGCGCACCACCGCTGCCCCAGGCCCCGGGCCCGTCAGGCCGCCGACGGCCGCGGGAACGCGTCAAACAACCCTGCTCGCGCGTTCATTTGCGTGCACTTGCGCCTGAACTATCTTGGGGGGCGGTTCCATGTCCTTGGTCCTGAGCGTCTTTCTCGTGGTCTATCTGGGCATGATGCTCGGCCACCTGCCGTGGCTCAAGGTGGACCGCGCAGCCATCGCCTTGGGCGGTGCCGTCGCACTCCTGGCCGGCGCCAAGCTGACCCAGACCCAGGCCCTGGCCAGCATCGACTTCAGTACCATCGGTATGCTCTTCGGGCTCATGCTGATCTCGATCCAATTCGAGATGTCCGGACTCTATGCCGCGGTGTCGGGCGTCGTCGCCCGGGTCCGGACGCCGCCGCCGGTCCTGCTCGCCCTGCTCATTGCGCTCGCGGGTGCCATGTCCGCCTTGCTCACTAACGACGTGGTGGCGGTGGCCATGACCCCGGTGGTGCTTGCCATCAGTCTGAGTCGCGGTATGAATCCGGTGCCCTTTCTCCTGGCCATCGCCTTTGCGACCAATGCCGGCTCGGTGGCGACCATCATCGGCAGCCCCCAGAACATGCTGATCGGCGAACGACTGCACCTGTCATTCGCGGGCTTCATGGCCTATACCGCGGTGCCCGCCCTGCTGTCATTGGCCGTCGTCTGGCTCGCCCTGATGTTCTTCTACCGCGACCGCTGGCGGCTGGAACGCTCAGCCGCGCCGCTTGGCGTCGCCCCGGCGGCGGCCCCGGATGCGCCCCGATTCGACCGCTGGGAAACCGCCAAAGGCGTGCTGGTCCTGGGTTTCGTCCTCTATGCCTTCATCTTCACCGACTGGAACCGGGGACTCGTGGCGACCAGTGCCGGGGCCTTCATGCTGTTCAACGCCCGCTTTATGTCGCGCAGTATGCTGCACCGGATGGACTGGGGCCTGCTGATCCTCTTCGTCGGGCTCTTCATCGTCAACGGCGCCTTCCAGGATACGGGGATGCCCCAGCAACTGGTCGCGGACCTGAGGACGGCCGGTTTCGACCTCCAGCACAGTGGCGTACTCTTCGCCGCGAGCGCCATCCTGAGCGACATCACCTCGAATGTACCCACCGTCATGCTGCTCCTGCCCTATGCCGGTGACCCCGCGGCCGGGCCCCTGATGGCACTGGCCAGCGGGCTGTCCAGCAATCTCATCGTCATCGGCAGCCTGGCCAATATCATCGTGGTCGATGCGGCCAATGCCAAGGGGCTCAACATCTCATTTTGGGAGTTCGCCAAGGTTGGGGTGCCGGTCGCCTTGACGACACTGGTGATCGCCTGGGTCTGGGTCAGATACCTGATGTAGCGGGCCCGCGCTTCGCTTCAGGTCGAGGTCCGGGCGCCATTCTCAGATCGCGTCAGGCACATTGCAGGCTTAAGGTTGCGCCGCCGGCGTGCAACCCCAAGCCGCTGATCTTACTGGGACATATTGCAGGGGTTGCCCCATACAACATTATTGCGCACCGTCGCTCCCTCGCTGATCTGTCCGACCTCCACGGTGCAGACGGCATTGTAGGAGAGGTCAAGAATCCAGAGCTTCTGACCAGCGTCGGTCTTGGCGGCCGTGACCGAGGGGTCGGCGTTCGTATTGGCCTGCGGCAGCTTGGTGATGATTTCGTTATTTTGGGACAGCAGCAGTCCACGATGAGCCAATCCCTTGCGTTAGTGCCCAGGGCGCCCGACTCGGCCAGGAACGCCGGGACCGGGAAGGTCTTGACCGCCCGGGCCAGCCCGTCATAGGCGTCCATTGGTCCGCCCGGCACGTAGCGGTAGGAATTGATACCGATATAATCCGCCCGTTCGTCGTTGGCCCCGCAGGCGTAATATTGAGCCACGACCTCGGTGCCCACGAGTCCCGCCTCCGACGGTGGGATCGATTCCGTCGGGCCGTCCTGCATCGCCATCCCGACCGGGATGGCCCGGCCCTTGCTTTTGAGGTATTGTTTCGCGTCACGGATCAGCGATTTCTGCACCGCGGCATCCATCTCCTCGGGATTGACGGCGCGGGTGACGCAGTAGCTGTCGGCGGCGCACTCTTGCTCGGTCTTGTTCTCGGTCTTGCGCACATAGTCATGGTGAATCCCCTTGTTGTGTTGGCGACGAGGCCTATGGTGATGGCGAAACACGGGTGACGGATGGCCCGGGATGCAGGAAGCACCCGCAGCTTAGCCGCCGCTCTCAGTCCTTCTTGCGTTTCCCTCCCCCCTTCTCCTCGCCTACCGCCGAGTGGTACTCACGCCGGACTTGCTCGAGGTCGACCGTGGGCTTGGGGTATTGCAGGTCCATCGCCTCCAGGGCCTCGGCGACGATGTTGGCGACGGCCAGGTTGCGGAACCATTTGTGGTCGCAGGGGATGGTGAACCAGGGGGCCTGTTCGGTGGAGGTCCGTTCCAGGGCCTCGTCGAAGGCGTCCAGGTAGTCGGCGAAGAATTCGCGCTCCTTATAATCGGCGTCGCTGATCTTCCATTGCCGATCGGGGTCGTCCAACCGCTCGGCGAAGCGTTTGAGTTGTTCTTCTTTCGACACGACCAGGCAGAACTTGAGGATGGTCGTGCCGTTTTCGACCCGGAGCAGGCGCTCCCACTCGTTGATCAGGTCGTAGCGCCGTTCCCAGACCTTGCGCGGGACCAGTTGATGGACCCGGGTGACCAGTACGTCCTCATAGTGCGAGCGGTTGAACACCGCCACCTCGCCCTTGGCCGGGGCGTGCGGATGAACGCGCCACAGGAAGTCGTGGGCGGCCTCCGCGGCGGTGGGCGCCTTGAACCCCTGGACCTTGCACCCCTGGGGGTCCATGCCGCCGATGACGTGCCAGCAGACCCCGTCCTTGCCGGCGGCGTCCAGGCCCTGCAGCACGATCAGGAGCGAGTGCTGGTTGTCGCCATACATCTTGCGCTGGAGTTCGCCGAGCCGGGCCTTGGCCGCCGCCAGTTCCTCGTCCGCATTCTGCTCGGCCGCGCCTTTGCCGTGAAAGGCCGGATCGAAGTCCCTGAGCCGGACCTTGGTGCCCGGCGCGACGATCAGTTTCTTGGTGTAATTCACGATGCCTGTCTCCCGATGATCGGCCGACGCGGCGGCCCTGTGTGATGTCACCCTGGGCTAGCCCTGGCCCGCTTCGACCTCGGCGAGCGCGGACTTGAGCGCCTGCATGACGAGGTTGCGCGCCTCCTGTTCATCGACATCGGGCACGTCCCACTCCATGATGCGGACATATTTCTTCAGCATGTGCTGGAAGTCCTCAACGATCTCGCGATGATAGCGCGCGATCTCGATCTTCTCACTGGTGTCGCTGTCGCCCATGGGTATGATCCTCGTGGTGGCCAAACGGTGGGAGCGGATGCCGGTCATTACCTGACGGTGTCCGGGGCCGGCCCTGCCGCCGACCATGGGGCGGAAGGCCAGGTGTTGCAAGTGACCCCGCGACCGGTCCCGGTGAACTTAGCGCCGCGGTTGCTGCGCCCGCAAGTCGCAGGATACCCAAAATGGGCCTTTGCGACGACCCCGAGTGCCGGGCGGCCTGGCGGGACCGCGCGCGTTGACTCGCGCTGCGCAGCCCACCTAGACTGGGCTGGCCATGGGCTGCAACTGGCACGGTCGGTCGTGCCGGCGTCCGACCAGGGCCCGGTGGGCCGCCCGACAGTCGAATCAATCCTCATCTTGGAGCCAATCGATGCCGCTCTATGCCCTCGACGGTGTTGCACCCTCGCTTCCGCCCCCGGAGCGGTACTGGATCGCCCCGGACGCCCAGGTGATCGGCAAGGTCACACTGCACGAGGATGCCTCCCTGTGGTTCGGCGTCGTCGCGCGCGGTGATAATGAGGAAATCCTGGTGGGTGCCGGCTCCAACGTTCAGGACGGGACCGTGCTGCACGCCGACCCCGGCTTTGCGATCACCATCGGCGTCGGCTGCACCATCGGTCACCGCGCGATCCTGCACGGCTGCACCATCGCCGACGATTGCCTGATCGGCATGGGTGCGACCCTGCTGAACGGGGCCACCCTCGGCCGCCATTGTCTGGTCGGCGCCCAGGCCCTGGTGACGGCAGGCCAGTCCTTTCCCGCCGGCTCACTCATCTTCGGCAGTCCGGCGCGGCGTGTGCGGGGGCTCGATGACACGGAGATCGCGGGAATCGAAAAGACCGCCGCGCACTATGTCGCAAACTGGCGACGATTTGCCCGGTCGTTGACCCCGCTCGAGTGCCGCGGGCCTTGACCAGAACGCTGGCCATGCGCCCTTGCGGCAACCCGTCGCGGCCTGGGGG
>Ga0247840_10004738_pt1 | contig 21192 bp, 32 predicted proteins | sample LaCruzMarch2015__FD_192404 | JGI IMG/M metagenome (GOLD analysis project Ga0247840, IMG submission 192404) | Freshwater microbial communities from meromictic Lake La Cruz, Castile-La Mancha, Spain - LaCruzMarch2015_17m | ecosystem: Environmental > Aquatic > Freshwater > Lake | place: Spain... | reverse complement strand
CCTGAGCCAGGACCATAAGATTCTTTTAAGTACTTATGTGATTTGCAAAGATTAGAATAAATAGTAATGCTGTCCATTTACTTTCTCCAAAAGTTATGTTATAATGGATAGAGTTGATGGGATTGTGGCGATCCGCGATCAACAATTATATTTATACAAAAGGATGTTTTAATGTGGAATGAAAAAGAAATACCTATTGCCGAAATACAAACGCTATTAGAAAATGGTTATGAAGTTGAAGTTGATTCTCCAGATGGATACGTTCCTGTTAATTATTTTATTAATAAAGGTATATATGATGAGCATGTGCTTCAAATGGAAAACACACTTGAAACTGTTTCCTGTAATGCAGATCATTTGTTTGAAACAAACATAGGATGGATTTCTGCTAGTCAGTTAGTTGGGCGTGGTCTAATTAATATCCTAACAAAAACAGGATATAAAAAAGGTGAAGTAATTACTACTGGAAAATCTATTCCTATCGTTGATATAAACGTTGAGCATGAAAATCATAGATATTATACAAATGGAATTTCTTCTCACAACACTGGTGTTGGTAAATCACTCTTCATGTGTCATTGTGGTGCAGCATCTTTAACTCAAGGAAAGAACGTTCTCTATATCACAATGGAAATGGCCGAGGAAAGAATTGCAGAACGTATTGATGCTAACCTAATGAACTTGCCAGTAGACCAATTGGAAAATCTTTCAAAAGATATGTATGAAACAAAGATTGCAAAGATTGCTGCAAAGAACATTGGTAAGTTAATTATTAAAGAGTATCCAACTGGTGCTGCTCACGTTGGTCACTTTCGAGCACTCTTAAATGAGTTGAAATTGAAGAAGAACTTTGCTCCGGATGTTATCTTTATCGATTACTTAAACATCTGTTCATCTTCTCGTATGAAAGGTATGGGAGGATCTATTAATTCCTATACATATATTAAATCTATTGCCGAGGAAATTCGTGGTCTTGCAGTTGAGTTTAATGTACCTATTGTAAGTGCAACACAAACTACAAGATCTGGTTTTTGTTTAGATCCTTTTACTGAGGTTATTGGAAAGGAAGGCAACAAATTCTTAAAAGATGTTTTAGTTGGTGATGAAATTCTTTCTAGCAATGGTTGGAATACAGTTGAAACGGTGTTTCCGGTTCAGTATAAAAAAACTTATAGGATTAAAACTAAATCTGGTAAAGTTATATATTGTTCATCAGACCATCTATTCCCAACATATGAAGGACATGAAAAGTCTATTAATTTTGGGTTAAAGGTAGGAGATAAATTAATTGTAAAGTATAATGACATATATGCGCAGAAATGATTATAGCAAACCACATCCAAAATACGGAGTAAAAATTAATGCATTATGATGAAATAGTTGAAATAGAAGATATTGAAGAAACCCGCAACTTAATAGATATTGAAGTAAGCGGAAATCATTTGTTTTTTGCCAATGACATCCTCACACACAACTCAAACACCGACGTAGGAATGGAAGATACGAGTGAAAGTTTTGGTCTTCCTGCAACTGCCGATTTAATGATTGCACTTGTATCAACTGAAGACTTAGAAAAACTAGGTCAAATCATGGTGAAACAATTAAAGAATCGTTATAACGATCCTACAACGTATAAGAGATTTGTAATTGGTGTTGATCGTAGTCGAATGAAGTTATATGATGTTGAGCAATCAGCACAGACATTAGTTCAAGACACACCTTTGTTTGACCAATCAGATTCTGGTAGACGTATGAAAGCTGAACGCCAGGACTTTTCAGGGATTAAAATGTAATGACAGATAAAAAGAGTTGGACACTAAATGTTGAAGAAGATCCAGAAACTGGAGATGCTATGGTTACCTTTCCAGAAGATCTATTAGAAATAGCTGGTTGGAAAGAAGGCGATGATTTAGTATGGACTGATTTGAAAGATGGCTCTTGGTCTTTAACAAAGAAAGAACCAAGGAAGATACTTTTTGAATATGCAAACGATGAAACAAATCGTAGTGCTATACTCATGTCAGTTGGTGATGCATATTGGGTTGCAATGTATCGTGGTGATGAATGTGTTGAAGAACGTGAGATTAAAGAAAAGACACAAGAGTACGCTGAAAACTGCGCAGAGAATTGGGTGTCTAAACGCAATGTTAGGATTAAAATCCCAAAATAGATAAATAACTTTATGATAAGTATAAATGGCCTAACAAATAGACAAGTTCTTTTACTTGATATAATGTGGTCACTCGATACTATGGACCAAATTCGTAGTTGGCAAAGAGGTTTAAATGATCGCGACAAAAGCGATTCAGAAATACTTTTAAACTTAGTTGCAATATGCCAAGTAGACGAGTTAACTGAATCATCAGATTTTTTTCCAGAAGCTTGGGATGTGCTTGATATTATTATGAATAAACCGAAGGAGAAGTAAATGACTGAAAATACTGTGATTGATGTAGAAGCAACTGAAGTATTAACCTCTGAAGAACTACGTTCTAAGATTATGGAAAATCTTCCAAGTGAAGGTTATCAACAACAAAAGTTTAAATCACGCTTTACGAAGTCTGGTCCAGGCCGTAAAAAAGAACATGGTAAACCTCGTGTTTATGGTAAAGTTGCAAAGGCGCTTGAGCAATATGAAAAGCGTTATACTAACTTATTGAGTGACTACTTTACACAACAAAATCTTGCAAAGATCGCTCAGAAGCAAGCAAGGAAAGCTAGGAGTGATAATGATCTCAACTAAAACTGTAGACATGCTTGAGTCTGTGTTGAATAGAGTTAGAGGGCGCAGTCTTTCTGAAGAAGAATCAAAATTAATAGACTTACTTATATGTTATAGAAAGAACGCGCCTAGTGAGAATGTACTTACCGATAAAGAATTGATTGTATTCTTAATGGATGATATTGATAAAGCATCCGATTGGTTAGTAGAAGGACAGACACACATGGCAATAGGAGTTTTGGGACAATGTCATGCTAATATAAGAAAGCATTTAAGTAGATGACAGATGAAGAAGTATTAGCAAAATATAATGATATGGAAAAGTTCTTTGGAGATAAACTTCCAAACTTTGAACACTATCCATATCAGTTTGCAAATTGCGTAAAATTATATAATTTTTATAAGGAACGTGAAGCTCTCACAAAAGACGGCTCAGTTATAAATACACTAGAGTCATAATAACAAGGAGGCCGTATGTTCTTAGATTGGTGGATGTTATTAGCATTTGCAGCATGGTGGTTTCTTAGCTTATGGGATATTAAACGTACGGTATATGCAGAAGGTGTATCAGGAGCAGTTGATATGCTAGTGAGTGAGGGTTATATTAAGTTTGATGATAATGAGGAGCTTATTGGCCTCTGTAATATTTATAAGCTTAAATCCACTCAAAAAGAGACTGAATAAGGGCCCTCAGGACGTCTTTTTATGATTTTGAAGGGTAATATACCACTAAAAAGCTTAAAAGTGCCCTCAAGCCCTCCTGACGGACTTAAAACCGTGTCTAAAATGATACAGTTTTGAAAATAAACCTTTACAGGTAGATTTACCTGTGGTATAATAGATCTATAAACAGTAAAAAAGGATCTATAATAATGGAAATTAAAAAACGTACGTCTAGTAATTATATCGGCACCTTTGATGTCAAGTCAGTCGCTGATATGCAGCAGTTGGAAGATCTTCGTGCAATGGTCAAAACGATCAATAAGCTTGTAAGTAAATCTGAGAAGAGTAGCATTAAACATCGCATTGTAGTTCGTGGCCGTAAGCCAGAAGTAAAAATGCCAACAAGAGCAGGGTTTGTTACACCACCATCACGCGGTCTAGTCTCATATGACTGGGCTGGTAATATCGTTGGTGGCATTAAAAATGCTACTATCTTAGACGCTTACTTGTATCGGAGGTAAGATGGAAATTAGAGTACGAGGAGGCAGTCCTCTACAAAAAGCGCTAACGCGTGAAATTATTGCGTTTGCAAAAAAAGAGCTTTTACCTAACTTTAGGACGCTCAGCTTTATTGTTCGTATTCGTAAGTTTCGTGAGTCCGAAGGTAATGTAGTGGGTTGGTGTATCTATGAGGATTGCAATATTCGTCCTCGTGAGTTCAGCATTGATCTTGCTGAAAACCAATCTGTCGAAGACTTTTGCAAAACACTATTTCATGAATTAGTACACGTTAAACAGTATGCTCTTGGAGAAATGCGAGAACGCCACCTCTTAACAGGCCATAGTATTTCTTGGAAGGGTACTGATCATACTAAGACTTCTTATCGCCAATCACCTTGGGAAAAAGAAGCATATAAAATGCAAAATCAATTATATAAAAAGTTTATGAAAGAGGTAGTTTAAAGGTTTCCTTACTGTGTGGTAGTATTTTGGCGGGGGCGCAATTGTCTCCGCCATTTTTTTGTATAAATAGAAGTATGGCCATAATGACGAACCAATATGTTAAAGAATTAATCACCACTGTATATAGTGGTGCGTTAACTGTTAACGGGTCGGGTTCTATCATTACAATTAAGGTTGTTGATCGTATTAAGGTAAAGAAAGACTTATATGCTTACCTTGACAAATTCAAATATAAGTATCTCGACGTTAAAGAAACACGATCTTCTTTTAACGTAACAAAGATTAAAACTCCTGATAATAAAGAAGTTACAATAGTCTATAAAGACGCAAAGGGCGGAGGCGGATCAGGCGCAGGTGCGAAGATCACGAATCTTGGAGAGTCAGCACAATGTTGGTATACTGCAATCGCATTTAATAATAGTAAACTTGAGTCTCTTGATGATTTTTTAAAGCTTAATAAAACAGTATCAAGTAAATGTGATACAACTGCAAGTATAAAAGACATTATTGAAAAGCTTCCGGAAGAATGGGTTGAATCTTCAATTAAGATTGCCAATTATATGAAAAAGATGGCAGAGTTTAGAGGCAATCTAACAAAGTATGAATTCCATCGAGGTTCTACTCTTGTTGATAAGATTAACACAATGTTTGCTTCTGCAAATAAGAAAGATAATTACTTTGCTAACATCAACAAATGGTCACCTGCCGACATCTGGTTAGTCACCGCAAAGGGTAAGTCTATTATTCAGAATGCACCAACTGATCAAACCTTTGCCTCTCTTAATCTACTCATCTCAGAGTTATATACGTCTCATCAGGCAATAGGTGTTTCACTTAAGAAACTTGGTGCAACTGCACATCATGAGGTTTTCAATTTAGACAGAAAGCCTTCTAACGCTAAGTTTAAATCATTTACTGTTTCACCAAAATCTAAAGATGGATATATCTTATTCTCGTATAAAGATGATCCAAACATGTCAATCCAAACTCGATCATTCTCTGATACGGGTGGATGGCAAGGCGAGATTAAAGGTAAATATGCAGCAGGTGGTAAAATCGGCGGTGGTGGTATTGCAAAGATTTTTGCTAATGAAGGTGCTAAATTATCTTCAGGAAATGCAAACGCCATTGCTCAAAGAATTCAAAATAAAGATCAGGCAATCGATTCAGCTATTTTAAAGTTTGCAAAGATGCTAGGTGTAACAGTAAATAGTCCTGTTGGACAAACCAATGATTGGAAATATTCAAAGTTTCTTACTCTTGAAACGTTTGCTACATTCAAAGAGTTAAATAACGCTAAGCAGGAAGCTATATTAAGAGAGATTGTTGGATATGCTTCTTCAGCTTCAGAACTATCAGCAGTGTTTATTAAAATATCTTAGGAAGATAATGTATACATTTAAACAATTTACAGAAGCCGCAGTTGATGCCAAGGGACATAAGTCTTCTACTGGTGGCTTAACTCAAAAAGGCCGCGATGCATACAATGCTAAAGGTGGTAATTTACAAGCCCCAGTCACTACCCCTCCATCAAAATTAAAAGCAGGAAGTAAAGCAGCAAATCGTCGTAAGTCTTTCTGTGCACGAATGGGTGGTATGGAAGGTCCAATGAAAGATGAAAAAGGACGTCCAACTCGTAAAGCACTAGCCTTACGTAAATGGAATTGCTAAACATGATGGAATTCAAAAGCTTCGTTGAACTCAAGGAAGAAAAGAATCTTCATATGACTCACGTTGAAGATTTAGTTTTTGACGAAGGCGTTACCGGCATGCGTCGAGCCATTAATTTTTTACAAGATCTTCGTGATATGTTAGCAGGATCAAGTAATAATAAAGTTACTGCAACAGTGAAATGGGATGGTGCGCCTGCTATTTTTGCAGGTATAGATCCAAGCGATGGTAAATTCTTTGTTGCAAAGAAAGGCGTGTTTAATAAGTCGCCAAAGATATATAAGAAAGCTTCAGAAGTTGATGCAGATACAACTGGTGATCTTGCTGAAAAGTTAAAGATTGCTTTATCGGAATTCAGTAAGTTAGGTATTAAGTCAGGTGTTTATCAAGGCGACTTAATGTTTACTTCTGATACAAAAGAAGAAACGATTGATGGTCAAAAATATATTACCTTCCATCCTAATACTATTTTATATGCAGTACCATATGATTCTGAGTTAGGCAAAAAGATTCGTTCTTCTAAAATTGGTGTTGTTTGGCATACTACATATACTGGTTCTTCATTTGAGACAATGAAGGCTACGTTTGGTAAAACAATCACTGATAAGTTTAATGATGTTACTACGATATGGATGGATGATGCAAACTATAAAGACTATTCTGGAACGGCTACGTTCACGAAAGCAGAAACTAAACGACTTACGGCTATCCTCTCAAAAGCAGGTACACTTTTTAGAAACATTAACGGCCGCACTATTGATTACATCTCTAATGACTCTGATCTTCTCACTCTCGTAAAGACCTATAATAATACTAAGGTTCGAGCAGGTGAAAAGATTACAAATACAACTTCTCACGTTGCAGGATTGATTGAATATATCCGTGATAAGTATCAGAAAGAAATTGATTCAAAGAAGACTGATAAATCTAAACAACAATGGACTGCTAAGAGAGATGCAGTAATGCAATTCTTTAAGATTCATTCTCGTTCAGAGATTGTTAACATTTTCGATTTATCAAATTTAATTGTTGATGCTAAACAAATGGTTATTGATAAGATGAATGAAGCAGGTCATATTAAAACATTCTTAAAAACAACCACTGGATTTAAGACTACTGGTGTTGAAGGATTCGTTGCTATAGACCATATGACCGGTGGAGCAGTTAAGATTGTAGATCGTATGGAATTTAGTAAGGCGAATTTCAGCGCTGACATACTGAAAGGTTGGAGCTCTTAACATATGTTTTACGTATACTGGGTAAAAAGAAAATCGCATACAAATTTTTAAGTGAAGGTTATATTGGTTATAGTATTAAACCTTAAACCGTGGTGTAAAGAAATGAATATACCATACTTGTCTGAATGCAAAAACCGTAGTTGGAAAGGGTGGGTTTCTGTGCCTTTAAAAGATAAAAGTTGACTATGTATAAATAACCTTGAGTAAAATACATATTGTAATAGGCTAGGTATATTACCTTACCCTAATGGAAAGAGCGAACAAAAATGGGAAGTTTCAAACAATTCTGCGAAGAAGCATCGGGCGATACAACTAGTCAAATTGACGAAGTGTTGAATACCCAACAACGACTAGCACGTAAGCAGTCAATGCGCCGCAGCAAGGCCAAAATTTCAATGGGAAGAAAGCGCGCTGAACGCCACACTGCTTCTCAAGAAGTACTTAAGCGTCGAGCAATGCGTATGGCTCGTAAGCTTATGCTAAAGCGTATCCTTAAAAATAAAGAAAAATCTGATCTACCATATAGCCAACGCGCTCAATATGAAAAGATTATTGCAAAGCGTAAAGCAGGTATTGCTCGTTTAGCAACAAAACTTATTCCTCGTCTTCGTAAACTAGATTTACAACGCCACTCTGGCAATAAGAAAACTACTGCAAATACAACTCCGTTACCACAAGCATAACACACTATATTATGAATCAATTTAAATCGTTTACGGCGTATGTAACTGAAGCAACAAAAGAAGTCACCTTTGCTTGGGGTCGATTTAATCCTCCAACAATTGGACATGAAAAGTTACTTGAGGCAACTGCAAAAGTTGCAAGAGGTTCTACGTATAGAATATACGCAACTCAAACAACTGATTCAAAGAAAAATCCATTAGAGTATACTACTAAAGTTAAGTACATGCGTAAGATGTTTCCACGCCATGCACGTTCAATTGTACTTGATCCTAAGATCAAAACAATGTTTGATATTTTAACAAAGTTATACGATGAAGGATATACAAAGGTTAACCTTATTGCTGGTTCAGATCGTGTACCAGAATATGAAGCACTCTGCTCAAAGTATAATGGCGTAAAAGGTCGTCATGGCTTTTATAATTTTGACGGTGGTGTAAACATTATCTCTGCAGGTGAACGAGATCCTGATGCTGATGGTGCAACAGGTATGTCTGCTTCAAAGTTGCGTGCTGCAGCTTTTGAAAACGACTTCCAAATATTCTCAAAAGGAATCCCTTCAGGATTCAAAGAAACAAAACAACTCTTTAATGATATTCGTACGGGTATGGGATTAAAAGAATCTCATGACTTCCGTAGTCATCTTCAACTACAATCAGTATCCGAGACTCGTGAAGCATATGTTGCAGGAAGTCTCTATGGTGTAGACGATGAAGTAATCATCAAAGAATCGGGCGAAGTTGGCCGGATTATTAATCTTGGTTCAAATTATGTATTGGTTGAAATGCATGATGGACGTAAGATGCGTAAATGGTTAGATGCAGTTGAGAAATTAGAAGAAATGAGTGAAGGTGTTGATGTAATCTCTAGCGCTGATGTAAGAGTTACTCCATCGGGTCGTAAGGTTCGCGCCCACGCAGTTCGGTTTAAGAATTCTAAGCCGGACGATAAAGATGTTGAAGAAGATGTTGGTTCAGTTAGACACCATCTTCTTCAGCCTAATTTTAAACATGCAATGCAGCATAGTGTAATTCATAAAGATATAGACGTTGATGGAGATGTTGATGTTGTCGATAAAAGCAGGCCTGACGAAGTAGTCGGGGCTCAACCATTTGACCAAGGTATAACTACCAAAAAACTTCAAAAAGCAATGGATAAAGAAGTTAAAATGGCAAAGAAACGTGTAGCATTTGAACATCGTAGTTTTAGCTCATTCGTAGGACTTAAGGACAAAACAAAATGAAAGACTTTTTTAAAATTCGCAATATAAGTGAAGAGAATGGTGCTGGAGATATGGGTACACCTTCGCTTGTTGCTAAATATAAAAACAAAGATATGTTAGATAAGTATAAATCAATGCGTGAAGAAATCGATATAAATGAAGGTCGTGGCAACGCAGATAAGCATTGGGATATTGCTCAAGGTCATAAAGAAAAGGCTACTTTAGCTAAGGGTAATAAAGAGCAATATCACGCTCACATGGCACGTCATCACGATTCAATGGCTAATTACCATTCACAACTTGGCCAAAACTCACTTGCTCAAGCGCATTCAGATAAAGCAGACGCTCATCATGAAAAGAGTTATCAAGCATCAAACGAATCAACCTCGGAAAAAGAATCTATGAAAGAAAATGTTAATAAGTCAGATGTTCCTGCTTATCTACGTAAGCAAAAGGGTGAGAAACCACTTACAGTTGCTGATGTAAAAGGTCCACGTAAAGATTCTATTTCTGCTCCAGCTAACTTAGCAAAAGCGCGTAATGAAGAAACCGATCTAGATGAAGCAAACAATTATCCAAATCGTTATCGTGCTACATATCATGATCCGGATACTGGTAAAGTAGCTCATATGATGGATTTCAATCATAAAAGTTTAGAAGCTGCTAAAAAACATGCAAGTGTTAGCAGATTACAACGCAAAGATGGAAAAGACGATGTGCTCCATTCTGTTGTACAAATAAAAGAAGATCTAGATGAAGCAACGAATAACGTTAATCAATTAAGAGCAGCATTGGCTCGTCACTCAGAAAAAGCTATTGCAGCAAATAAGAATGGTGACCATGATGCAGTTAAAGTTCATCAGAATTACATGAACAAGATTAAAGATAAGATGGCTAAAGCAGTTCGTACTGAGTCAACTGTTCCATTCGATGGTCCATATACTAAGACGCCTAGCAACGTAAAAGATAAATCTGGTGCTATTCATACACCAATGTCTCGTGCTCGTGACTTAGCTCGTAATGCTATTCGCCAACAAGTAGCAAAGAAGAAAGATACTAAAGAATCTGTTGTGCCTGATCGTATGAAGGGTAAGCAAAAACCTTACGTATCATCTGATGGCAAGGGTAACTATGAAGTCCTTGGCAATACTGGACAAACAAAAGCAACCTTTAGTCGTGCAACACATGGTAAAGATGCTCATGCAAGAGCTCAACAGCATTTGAAGAATAAGTATGATGCTTATATGAAAGAAGATTTAAACGAATTATCAAATAAGACTCTTGCAAGTTATGTAGATAAAGCAGTGCCAAGTGTACATGCACTTGATAAAGCTGGGCAAGATAAAAAGGCCGATAAAAGATTTGATGGTGTTGTAAAAGCTTCAGATAAAATGACAGCTCAAGCAAAAAGAACTCGTATGTCAGAAGATGCTAGTTACAAAGTTGAAGTTGAGGGATTACCTACAATGTATATTACTTCAGCAAGTCCTAGTGAAGTAAAACAGAATTTGAGAAAAATTATTAAAAAAGCAGATTCAATTCTTTCAGTTGACCGTGTAATGGATGCCGATGTGCGTAAAGCATTCCGTCTTAAGGCAGCAGGTAAAGAAGAAGAATAAATAACAACATCAATCTTAGGGTAACAAAGATGGCAAACACAACTCTAAAAGAACTTGAATCTCTATCACATAAACTTGATAGTCATAATGAAGAGGCTCGTACGAATAACCAACGTATGAATAGAATTGAAGAAAAGCTGGATCAGTTAGCAGATGCTGTAATTTCATTAGCACGTGCTGAAGAGAAAATTGCTATTCTTATGCAAGATACTAAAGATATTAAAGAAGCAATAATTGCCAATAGTACTAAGATTCATATGTTAGAAGTAAAGTCTGAATCAAATGTAGCAGATGTAAAAACCCTTTCAAAATTCTTTTGGCTTGTTGTAGGCGCTGCAGTTTCAGTTGTAGTAGCAGCTGCAGCAATGTCCATCGGCGTTGCAAAATAATTTAACAATTTAACAGGAGATACTCAATGTCATTTGACGAAAAAACGATGAGTCTGGCTCAAATATATTTGAGTATGCTCGAAACAAATAAAACACCTCAGGAACTAGCCGAAGCTAAATGCAAAGCTGGTAAGTCTGAAGCAATAGAAATTACTACATCAAATAAGTCTGATGTTTCTAAGTCGGGTAAGAAATGCGAAGACGACGAAGAAGATGAAGGTGAATATGATGACGAAGGCAAAACTGATAATGGCTCAATGAAAGTTAAGACAAAGACTTCTAAAATGTCTGAAGCTTTAAAGGGTAACCAACACAAGCTTGATAAGAATAAGAATGGTAAGCTTGATGGACACGATTTTAAACTTCTTCGTAAAGAAGAAACAGAACTCAGTGAAGAAACTTCTTCAGGTAATGCACAACATGGCTTATCATCAGACAGCGAAAAGAAAGATCACGCTGATTATATGAAGAAGACACATGGTGTAAGCACTAAGTATCATGGTAGTGATGAGTTGTCTTATCATGGTCCAAAAGCAAATGTTAAGAAAGCTGTATTGAATCACTATAGTAACGATTCAACAGAAGCAAAAGATCTTCATCCACACGTATTTAAAGAGTCAGTTGTTAATGAATCTGAGACACATGAACTAGCAATTCCACATTCACATCCATATCGCCACGAAATGATTGGTAATATCTTGAAAAAACATGGTGCAAAACATAATGGCCAAAGCGACAAGTCCACTTATTTTAAAGTTGCTGCTGATAAAGTACATGCAGCCAAGTTAGAATTAAAATTAAACGGTGTTCATGCCGACCATTGGATAAATGGTGAACTTAAAGAAGAAGTTGTTCAAGAAGGTCGTCCATCACAACGACATCCACTTGAAGGCCATGAGTACCATAGAAAAACTAATGCTGAGTTGGAACATATTGCTAAAGATGCACATAAAGCAGCTGAAGCAATGAAATCTCACAACACAACGGCTGAGAATAAGTACCGTGACCAGGCGAATGATTCTGCAACCGTTAGACATTTTAGAAAAACCAGTGGTTCACCTGATTGGTATAAAAAGAAATATAACTTAAAAGAAGAAGCGTTAGATGAATTGTCAAAGAGTACTCTTGGATCATATGTTAAGAAAGCTAATGCCCAGCAAACTATAGCAGGGCAAGGCATGCAAGCGCATCACGGAACGTATGGTGATGGCGATAAAAAACAATTTGCAAAACATCAAGCTGTAATGAGTAAACGAGCAATAGGTTTAGGTAAAGCAGTTTATAGACCGACCGATAAGTTAACAAAAGAAGAAGCGTTAGATGAAGAGGATGATAATCTTGGTGCTATTGCTAAGAAACACAGTATGGAATTCAACAGAACCACTTATGGTGCTGGAATGAAACACCCAAAACATGGTGAGATTTCTATTAACCGTTATGGTGAATGGAATCATAAAGGAACTAAAGCTACTGGTGACAGTACAAATAAGTTTGCCAGTTTAGATAAACATCTATCTTCATTGAAAGAGGAATCATTAGATGAATTGTCAAAATCCACTCTTGGATCATATGTTAAGAAAGCTTCAAGCGATATGGCAAATAAAGGCGCTGCAATTGCTAAAAAGCAAGCAGATGCAGATGAAGTAGATCGTTATACAAATCGCCACATGTCTGGTCAATCCGATGCACGTGATAGTATGAGAAAAGCAGTTGGCGCATCACAGGATGACATTAATAAAGTTCGTTCAGGTGCTATTAAACGTACAAAGAATATTAGTAAAGCGGTTGATCGCTTAACAAAGGAATCTATGGAATGGAATTGGGATGCTTTGCTTGAGGCATCAGAAGAAGAGCTAGATTTGTTTATTGAACAATTGAGCGATGAAGAATTTCAATCTTTTGCTGAAGAGTTTGAATTAGTCGATCAACAGATTGAACTAGAAGAAGCAATGGTGAATACCAAGGTTGTAAAAGCTTCTAATGACAAAATCAAGCGTGGGTTTGAAGGTGGCAAAGGAGAGGATGATGGTGAACTAGCTCCTCGTGCGCCTGCAGAAGTTGATTGGGTTGCTAAACATATTGAATCTGACTATCAGGTTGATGTAACTGCAACGCCATATAAGACTAAACCAGAGTGTGGCGTTAAGTCTCAAGCACCAGCGCGTCCTGGCGATAATCACAAAGGTGAATCTAAAATGAAGACTTTAAAAGATTTTCGTAAGTAAAATTTAATGTAGTAAGTGTTCGCGGGGTTATTGATAAATAAACTTATCAGTAACCCTTACACTATATAATAGGCGAACCATATGTTGTTCAATGAATTAAACGATGAAAACTTTTTGCTATATGCTTCAAGGCACTATAGCAACCCTCAGTGTACTTCTACTGAAGAGTTCTATGATGACTTAAATCGATTTAAATATTTAAAGCGACTATTTAAAAGGCAAGAACAAGGTGATTTACAGGAACGATTAATTTTAAATCATTTAATTATTTTATATAATATCTTTGGCATTAAAGCTTCAAACAAAATGATGTTCTATAAGATAGATAAGTCTCACTGGCCAATGTTAAAAACATTCCTAGTGTATCTCAATTATCTTAAAGAAGAAGAGTTGGTTGAAATTCCATTAAATGATAATGTAGTTAGGGTATTAAGGGAACTATAATGGGTGTATTAACACGCGCAGCAGACCTAGTTTATACGTATCAATTCCTTCGTTTATTGACAATGAAGTGGACAGACACAGACGCATATAAACTTGGTATTGTTGGTAAGAATGGCGAACAATTAAAGAAAGCTTCTCAGTTAAAGACAAGTGAAGAGAAAGACGCATATACACTCTTTGTTCGTTTAGTGTTTAACATTAAGCGAATTATTGATCTTGCGCCTGGTCCAACTCCATTCATTAACATTGCTGCAGCATTATACTTATTGAAGGATAACTATAACATTTCCGATAAGTATATGTTAAAAATCTTTGAAAAAGTTAACCTTGATTTAACTCAACTCATTGCAGAAGAAAACAAATGGTATGTTCTTGGGGATAACTCATTATCACCTGGTGCATATACACTTACAACAAACGTTGCATCACCTAAGACAGGCGAGATTATTGCTCGTGCTGGTACACGAGTGATGGTAGATGAGAATACTATTCCAGTTGGCGTTATGTTAGACCAACATATATATAGAATTAGACATATACAAACAAAACAAGAAATTTACGTATCCTCACGGGACATAATGAAATGAATTTTAAAAGCTTTAAACAATTCGCTGAAGAGGAAGGTGGAGCGCCTGTCAACTCAACTGGACCTGCAGTTGATATGAATCCTAATGGAAAGAAAAGCTTGGTAATTAAGATGGATCGACGTAGTCGTTGGTCTACAAATAAACTGTATAACCGTGCCAAGGGTACGAAACAAAAATAATAACTAATCTTGGGTTTTACTCGAGATGATGACGAAGGAGTGAATTGATGCCAGCATTTTTATTACTATATTGGAAGCAAATAGGTATAGCACTACTCGTCATAAGTGTTATTATTGCAGGTAAGCTCTGGATTAACTCAATCGAAGATGCAGCTTACGAAAAAGGCGTATTAGCAGAGAATACTCGATATGCCAAAATCATCGCTGAAGAAGAAGCTCGTAATCGTGCTCAAGAGCAGAAACTAAAAGACGTTATTGCTCAATACGAAAAGAAGATTAAAGCTGATGCAGCTGAACGCGTAAAAGCTGAGGCTGTCCATCTGCAATCTTTAAACGCTATTCTAAATAGCAACAACGTATATAAAGAATGTAAAGCTCAACCTTCAGTATTGAATGAACTCAATGCTATTCGTAAGTTAGGACCTCAGAAATGAAGTTTTTATATATAATCCCTTTAGCGTTTCTACTTGTAAGTTGTGCTAGTGTTACACCAAACACTGGTATTGCAACACCTGTTCAAGTTCCTGATCTTCCAAACTCATTGGCTCAGAAAGCTACTCAGCTTCCTCCGTTAACTGATCTAACGTTTGGTGGTATCATTCAGGATAACGCGAATACAACAAGGAAGTATAACGAGGTTGGAAGTCAAATGAATGCGTTAATCGATTTATACAACTGCGTCAAAGTGTCAATGAATGAAAAGAAAAATCCAAACGACATTTGCTTCTAACGGTGTACAAGCGGCTGTAAATATGGTATAATAGAAGTACTGAATAAAATTATAAGACGGAGTTAAGCATGATTAATGTTGTAAAGCGTAATGGAAAAACCGAAGCGTTTGACCTTGAAAAGTTGCATAAAGTATTGTATTGGGCAACTGATGGAATTACCGGTGTATCCATATCTGAAATTGAATTAAAAGCTAACATACAACTATATAATAACATTAAAGCCTATGATATTCATGAACTACTCATTAAATCATCAGCAGAGTTAATCTCCGAATATACTCCTAACTATCAATACGTTGCAGCACGTCTTATTAACTATAAACTTCGTAAAGAAGTATATGGTTCATATCACCCCTGGCCTCTTCTTGACATTGTTCGTCATAATGTAAAAGCTGGTGTATATGATGCAGAAATTCTTGATCTCTATACTGAAGAAGAATTCGTTAGTTTAAATAACTACATTAAACACGAGAGGGATGATACCTTTACTTATGTTGGAATGGAGCAACTTCGTAGTAAGTACTTAGTTCAAGATCGTTTGACTAAGATGCCTTATGAGACTCCTCAAGTTCTTTATATCATGATTGCAGCTACACTCTTCTCATCATATCCAAAAGAAACTCGATTAAAGTATGTTAAAGAATTCTACGATGCTATCTCGCTCTTTTATGTTTCTCTCCCAACCCCTATTATGGCTGGTGTCCGTACCCCTACGCGCCAGTTTTCTAGTTGTGTCCTCATTGAGTCTGGCGATTCGTTGGATTCAATTAACGCTACCGTTACCTCAGTGGTGCGATACATTTCTAAAAAGGCTGGCATCGGCATTGCAGTCGGGGCTATCCGGGCTCTTGGTTCTCGGATTGGTGACGGCAGCGTCGTTCACACTGGCCTTATTCCTTTTCTTAAGTATTTTCAGGCTGCTGTAAAATCTTGTAGTCAAGGTGGTGTACGCGGAGGTGCTGCTACTGTGTACATTCCAATCTGGCATTTAGAATTTGAAAGTCTTATCGTATTAAAGAATAACAAAGGTACTGAAGAGAATCGTGTGCGTCATATGGACTACGCGTTTCAATTCAATAAAACAATGTATGAGCGTCTTTTGAGTGGAGGTAATATTACTCTCTTCTCTCCAAACGATGTTCCTGGATTGCTTGAAAACTTCTATGCAAATCAAACTGAGTTTAAACGCTTATATGAAATGTATGAAGCAGATCCTACTATCCGAAAGATAAGTCTACCTGCAATTGATGTATTCTCAATGTTTATCACTGAGCGTAAAGATACAGGTAGAATTTACCTAATGAACGTAGATCATGCAAATGAGCATGGTTCTTTCATACCTGAAGTAGCACCTATCCGTCAATCAAATCTCTGTTGTTTAACGGGAGATACATTTGTTACTGTTGAATTAAGAGATGGTTCAATTACTGATGCAATGCTAAAAGATGTTACTACAGATATGAAAGTACTTAGTCGTAATAATAAAACTGGCGAAGACGAATTTAGAAAAGTAAAAGCTTCAGCAATGACTCGTAAAAACGCAACATTAATGCGAATCACTGATGATCAAGGGAATTCAATAGTATGCACTCCTGATCATAGGGTATATACCATGAATCGTGGATATGTTGAAGCGCAAGATCTTGTTGAAACTGACGCATTAAAGGTAATATAATTTCACATTTTATAAATAGTTCTGAGATTAAAGAAGCTAAAAAAATAGGATTATATTTTCCTAAATCGTTTTCAAAAATGAGATTTAATGGTGATTACATGAATTTTGTTAATATTCTTAAAGAAGAATTAGGATTAGAATATAAGCCACATTTTCGTAGTCCAGAACATAGAGAACTTTTAAGAAAAGCAAATTTAGGAAAGCGTAAAATAAAGTAAAATGGAAGAAAAAAATATGTTAAAAATTGAATACCTAGATTATTGTGAAGACGTATATGATATTACTGTTGATAAAAATGAAAACTTTTATGCAAATGGAATATTAGTTCACAATTGTGAGATTAACCTTCCTTGTAAACCTTTAAATTCTGCAGATGATGAAGAAGCTGAAATCTCATTGTGTACTTTGTCGGCCATTAACTGGGGTCTCATTAACGAACCCTCCGACTTTGAAAAATATTGTTCAATCACCGTCCGAGTTCTCGATGCCTTACTTGACTATCAAGGGTATCCAGTACCTGCTGCAAAGCAAAGTACAAAGAACCGTCGGCCTCTTGGTGTAGGTATTATTAACCTTGCATACTTCCTTGCTAAACGTGGTTTAAAGTATGATGAATCGGCCTTTGCTGAAGTAGATCGCTTTGCTGAAGCGTGGTCATATTACTTGATTAAAGCATCGGTGGATCTTGCAAAAGAAAAAGGTGCTATTCCAAAGTTAATGGAAACAAAATATGGACATGGAATTGTGCCAATTGATACATATAAGCGAGATGTAGATGAGTTAGTTAAACCAAATGAACGCATGGATTGGAAACAACTTCGCAAGGATCTTAAAGAGTTTGGTATTCGTAACTCAACATTAATGGCGCTAATGCCTGCTGAAACATCAGCGCAAATTTCGAATAGTACAAATGGTATTGAACCTCCTCGCGCTTTAGTATCTTATAAGCAATCTAAAGATGGTGTGAGTGCTCAGGTTGTTCCAGGTTATCATCGTCTCAAGAATCAATATGATCTATTATGGGATCAAAAGACTCCGGATGGTTACCTAAAGATTTGTGCTATTCTACAAAAGTATATTGACCAAGGGATATCTGTTAACACTTCATATAATCCAGAGTTTTTTGAAGAATCAAAAGTACCAATGTCTCAACTTATTCGTGATATTGTCACCTTCTATAAGTTCGGGGGCAAGCAACTCTATTACAACAATACACATGATGGCGCTGGTGAAGTTAAAAGCGAGTCTTCTTCAGATGGTGATAATATTCAAGATGATAATATTGATGACGAAGAAGATTGCGATTCCTGTAAAATTTAAATAAAGATTAAAATGGCTATTTTTAAAAAGAAAGATCAATCTCATCTTGATTCAATGATGTTTTTTGATGGATCAGTTGATATTGCGAGATACGATCAAGTAAAGTATCCTGTACTTGATAGAATGACAGATAAGCAATTAGGATTCTTTTGGAGACCTGAGGAGATTGATGTATCAAAAGATCGTTCAGATTTTGCTAATTTAGATCCACATGAAAAGCATATCTTTACATCTAACTTAAAGCGTCAGATTATGTTAGATTCTATTCAAGGAAGAGGCCCAACCACAGCACTATTACCATTTGTTTCTATTCCAGAATTAGAACCATTAGTTACTACATGGGCGTTCTTTGAAACAATTCACTCACGTTCTTATACTCATATTATTCGTAACGTATATCCTAATCCATCAGTAGTCTTTGATGACATGCTTGATATAAAAGAGATTGCAAATTGTGCTGATGATATTACACAATATTATGATGACTTTATAAAGTATGCTCAATGGCACGAACTGTTAGGTGAAGGTAAATTTGCGATTGAGGATAAGGTTAGTCTTGAGCGTAAGTTTGTCAGTATTAGTAAACGCGAACTCAAAAAGAAACTATGGTTAATGCTTCATGCAATTAACGCTCTTGAAGGTGTACGCTTCTATGTTTCATTTGCATGTTCATGGGCGTTCGCTGAGTTAAAGAGTATGGAAAGTAACGCCAAGATTATTAAATTGATTGCGCGAGATGAGAATCTACACCTTGCCGCTAGTACAACTATTATTAAATCACTCTTAAAAGAAGATAGTTCATACGAAGAAATCCGTAAAGAGTGTGAGCCATTAGTTCAACAGATTTTTGTAACTGCAATCGAGCAGGAAAAAGAATGGGCTAAATACTTATTTAAAGATGGTTCTATGATTGGTTTGAATGAGAAGTTGTTGGGAGATTATATTGAATGGATTGGTTGCCGCCGCATGCGAGCGCTTAATATTCAATGTCCTTATACAGTACCTCAGGCAAATCCGCTTCCCTGGACAGAACGTTGGATTGCTGGATCTAATGTGCAAGTTGCTCCTCAGGAAACACAAATTTCAAGTTATGTTATTGGAGGTATTAAACAAGATGCTACCTCTGATACACTCAAAGGATTATCACTATGATTAAGTTTTACACAATGGATGGTTGCGGGTATTGTATTGCAGCCAAAGCACTTCTTGATTTTAAGAAGGTGGATTACCAAACAGTTAAAGTTCCCGATGATATTACAACTCGTGACTTTGTTGAAACCTTTCCAGAAATTAAACAGTTTCCCCTTATTACAGAAAATGATAATGTAATTGGTGGTCTTCCTCAATTACAATCATATCTCTTATCAAAAGAAGTTACTACAGGACTATCACTATGACCGAATGCTTTGCATGTGGCATTAACTTTGAAGTTACATTCGAAGAAGAAACTGCCAAACTCAACTACTGCCCGTATTGTGGACAAGAAACAGTTGATGAAATCGATTTAATCGACGAAGAAACGAGTTACGACGATAATAATGGGATTTACTCCGACGATTATTAAACTATAACTTTTCGGTGCTTACTATGTGGATTTATCAAGGACAAGAGGTAAAAGAATTACCAGAAGATTGTGTGGGTTTTGTATATTTGATAGTTAATCTGACTAGTCAACATAAATACATTGGCAAAAAGCTAGCCAAGTTTTCCCGTACTTCGACGAAAACAGTTACTCTGAAATCCGGAGAGAAGAAGAAGAAAAAGATTAAGTCCAAGACTGCTTCAGATTGGAAGACCTATTATGGATCCAATGAAGAGTTGAAGCAGGACGTCATCGATCTTGGTAGTGAGAACTTTACGAGAGAGATACTACACTATTGCTATTCAAAAGGTGAATGCTCCTACATCGAGTTAAGAGAACAGGTTGTCAACAACGTATTGTTAAAACCTGATGAGTACTATAACTCGTTCGTTGGAGGACGCATCCACCGCAATCATTTAAAGAGACTATTTGTTAACTAGCCCAGATTCTTACAGGATTAGCAGGAACTACAGCGAATGGTGCAATATCAGTAGTGTCTTCACCAGCTACTGCTCGGATATTGACATGATACCCAGTTAACTCCTCCATAACTGGATTACCTTCTTCATCAACTGCTTCAGTAGGTCTGTAGATAGTACCGATAACATCAGTGTTAGCAAAGTCTAGGAGTAGGCTTGGTCTGATGGACGGGAAGTTATTTGAAAGGCTCATGGTAGTACCTTATATTATTCTGCAGTTGGTGCTGAGGCCCAAGGTAATCCAGATTCAGTAACAGGATTCTTCTGAGCTTCAATCTGTGCTGTCAAAGATTCTTCTACTGTGTCTTTACCAAGCGAGTTCTGTACCCAGTCTACTACGATTTCTTTCGTTAATTGCTCAAAAGGAATATAACTACCTTCTTCTTGTGTATAGCCTACTGTGCCGTATGTAGAAGCAGTAAATTCACCATCTACTGCTGATACATTGTAGTGAACTGTAATGACAAAGCCGGTGGCCGATTGTCTGTCCATCTGTACTACATTCCATGTAAATTCCATTTTATTTTCCTTCTAACGCATTTAAGCGAGTTGTTAAGTTTTCAAAATCAGCTTTAGTAAATCCAAAGCGTTGAATGATTGATAAATTCTCAACAACTTCCCAAATTGGCTCTAATTTTTCACCAGAATAATCTGGCTGACTGTATCCCTCTGGATACACTTGAATGTTTTGATTTCGTGTCATTGAGCCTTTAAGCATTTGCATAAACTGCTCATGCTCAGGAGTGCCAGCAATAGCATCTAAATCTTCTCTAGTATTGATAACTGTTTTCATATTCTCTCT
>Ga0247840_10004737_pt1 | contig 21192 bp, 21 predicted proteins | sample LaCruzMarch2015__FD_192404 | JGI IMG/M metagenome (GOLD analysis project Ga0247840, IMG submission 192404) | Freshwater microbial communities from meromictic Lake La Cruz, Castile-La Mancha, Spain - LaCruzMarch2015_17m | ecosystem: Environmental > Aquatic > Freshwater > Lake | place: Spain... | reverse complement strand
CGCGTTGCATCGAATTAAACCACATGCTCCACCGCTTGTGCGGGCCCCCGTCAATTCATTTGAGTTTTAACCTTGCGGCCGTACTCCCCAGGCGGTCGACTTAATGCGTTAGCTGCGCCACTAAGCCTATTGATAGGCCCAACGGCTAGTCGACATCGTTTACGGCGTGGACTACCAGGGTATCTAATCCTGTTTGCTACCCACGCTTTCGTACCTCAGCGTCAGTTTGGGTCCAGGGAGCCGCCTTCGCCACTGGTGTTCCTCCGGATCTCTACGCATTTCACCGCTACACCCGGAATTCCACTCCCCTCTACCCAACTCCAGCCCGCCAGTTTCAAATGCCGTTCCCAGGTTGAGCCCGGGGCTTTCACATCTGACTTAACGGGCCGCCTACGCACGCTTTACGCCCAGTAATTCCGATTAACGCTCGCACCCTCCGTATTACCGCGGCTGCTGGCACGGAGTTAGCCGGTGCTTTTTCTATGGGTAATGTCAGTCCGCCGGGTGTTCGCCGCCGGGTGTTCCTCCCCATTAAAAGTGCTTTACAACCCTCGGGCCTTCTTCACACACGCGGTATTGCTGGATCAGGCTTGCGCCCATTGTCCAATATTCCCCACTGCTGCCTCCCGTAGGAGTCTGGGCCGTGTCTCAGTCCCAGTGTGGCTGGCCATCCTCTCAGACCAGCTACGGATCGTCGCCTTGGTGGGCCTTTACCCCGCCAACCAGCTAATCCGACATAGGCCCATCCCATAGCGCGAGGCCTTTCGGTCCCCCGCTTTCCCCCTTGGGGCGTATGCGGTATTAGCGTGGGTTTCCCCACGTTGTCCCCCACTACGGGGCAGGTTCCTATGCGTTACTCACCCGTCCGCCACTCCCCTTGCGGGGCGTCCGACTTGCATGTGTTAAGCATACCGCCAGCGTTCAATCTGAGCCATGATCAAACTCTTCAGTTCCAATCAGTTTTGCCGACTAGTTAGACAATCGGCCAGTCTTGTGGCCGCCGTGCCCGCCACGCACCCGCCCTAAGGCTTCGGCGTGACGCCCACGGCGGCGCGTCTCGGGGCGGCGGATGCCGCCGCGCGCGCCCACACACATTATTTTTGCCCGCCTTGTTAAAGAGCGCCAGGTGATGCCCCGGCCAAGTCCATCTATTCTACAGACTTCCCGATTCCTGTCAATGCCTTTTTTTCTCGCGGCAATCCCAAAAACCCGGGAAGCCACACCCCAGATTCCGCCAGGGCTTTCCCACATTGATGCGGGAAAGCCGAGCATTATAGTCAAGTCAGGATTTTTGTCAACAAAATCTTCAATAAAATGCAACAGAATTGGCCGGAAAAGTTTTGTCCAACCAATCCGGTAAAGGCACTATTTAAATTTTATGATAAATATCTGCACCTTCCTCAAGGAATTGCCTGGACTTCTCATCCATACCCAACTTCAATGCCTCGGTGTCGTCTTGGAGACCTTTTGCCGCTGCGTAATCCCGGACATCTTGGCTGATTTTCATGGAACAGAAATGGGGGCCGCACATGGAACAGAAATGCGCCACCTTCGCTGATTCTTTGGGCAAGGTTTCGTCATGGAATTCGCGGGCCTTTTCGGGGTCGAGGCCAATGTTGAATTGGTCTTCCCAACGGAACTCAAACCGGGCTTTACTCATGGCGTTGTCACGCGCCTGTGCGCCCGGATGTCCCTTCGCCAAATCGGCGGCATGGGCGGCGATTTTGTAGGTGACGATGCCTTCACGCACGTCTTGCTTGTTCGGCAAGCCTAGGTGTTCTTTTTGCGTGACGTAGCAAAGCATGGCGCAGCCGTACCAGCCGATGTTGGCCGCGCCGATAGCGGAAGTGATGTGGTCGTAGCCAGGGGCGATGTCTGTCGTCAGCGGGCCTAAGGTGTAGAACGGGGCTTCGCCGCATTCTTCTAACTGTTTTTCCATGTTGACTTTAATCATCTGCAAGGGCACATGGCCTGGGCCTTCGATCATAGTTTGTACATCATGTTTCCAGGCGATTTTAGTCAATTCGCCCAAGGTTTCGAGTTCCCCGAATTGCGCCGCGTCGTTGGCATCGTAAATCGAACCGGGGCGCAAACCATCGCCCAAGGAAAATGACACATCATAGGCTTTCATGATTTCACAGATTTCTTCAAAACGCGTGTACAAAAAACTTTCAGTATGATGCGCCAAACACCATTTCGCCATAATTGAACCACCGCGTGAAACGATGCCAGTCATCCGTTTGGCTGTCAGTGGCACATAGTGCAAGCGCACACCCGCGTGGATGGTGAAATAATCCACGCCTTGTTCGGCTTGTTCAATTAAAGTGTCGCGGTAGATTTCCCAAGTCAGTTCTTCAGCTTTGCCGTCAACTTTTTCTAATGCTTGATAAATGGGCACAGTACCAATCGGTACCGGCGAGTTACGCAAAATCCACTCGCGGGTTTCGTGGATGTTTTTTCCTGTGGACAAATCCATAATGGTGTCGCCTCCCCAACGGATACCCCAGAGCATTTTCTCGACTTCTTCTTCTATAGACGAAGTCACCGCTGAATTGCCCAAGTTGCCGTTGATTTTGACCAAAAAATTACGCCCAATAATCATCGGCTCCAATTCGGGGTGGTTGATGTTGGCGGGAATGATGGCGCGGCCTCTAGCGACTTCTGAGCGCACGAATTCAGGCGTGATCATATCGGGTATAGACGCACCAAAGGAATCACCTTGATGCTGGTCTGTCCACAATTCGCGCATCTCTTCCATTTTTTGGTTTTCGCGGATAGCAATGAATTCCATTTCTGGGGTGATAATGCCCTTACGTGCATAGTGCATTTGCGAAACATTGTGCCCAGCTTTAGCTCGGAGGGGTTTACGGATATGTTCAAAGCGTAGATGGGCCGTGGCGGGATCAAGCAGCCGTTGTAGGCCAAATTCTGAACTAGGCCCGGTCAATTCTTCGGTATCATTGCGCTCGGCTATCCATGCCGCCCTTAGCGAACCTAAGCCTTTTTTTAAATCGACAACAACATTCGGATCAGTATAAACGCCTGAAGTATCATAAACATACATCGGCGGATTTTTTTCAGAACCAAAATGGGCAGGCGTGTCAGACAGGGTGATTTTGCGCATAGGAACCTGAATATCAGGTCGGCTGCCTTGCACATAAATTTTTTCCGAGGCGGGGTAAGAATCGATTTTAACGCTGCTTACAATCGTTGGACTAAGTTGTTCTTTGAGAATTGCGCTCATGTTTTTCTCCAAATACATAGAATAAAGCGCAGGAAGTTTTGCGGGCTTTCCTACGCTGGTATTAACCAGAGTCAGGTTCAAAGGGTTTCTCTCAGCCTCAAGAATAAATCAGGAAGCACCCCTAGCCTTTACCGATGTCGGTCTAAATTAAAGGAAAACCAAGCGGATTGCAAGCTCCCCCGCTTGCTGTGGTTTACCATCCAATTTTTTAGAAAGCTATGGTCATCAACATCAGTGCTAGGCTTAACTTAAATGAAATATTCTAAGTTCCGCAGGCTAATTTTATTATTTGAAAGAAAACTTATTAAATGAATGAAAAAATTTACCAATTTGAACAGAGCTTCCAGCCTTCAATCCTGACCCAAATTAACGATCCGTTAATAAATCAATTTGGTGTTGAGCTTTGGCTAAAACGTGATGATTTGCTGCATCCCGTCATTTCTGGCAACAAATGGCGGAAATTAAAATATATTCTTGAAAACGCCATGTCATTAAACTGCCACACCATGATCAGCATGGGAGGTAGCTACTCCAACCATTTACACGCGTTGGCCTATATCGGTAAGCTATTAAAAATCCAAACCATCGGCCTTATCCGTGGCGACCACACTCAACTTTTCTCCCCAACTCTAGAAGATGCCAAAGCCTGGGGAATGGAACTTAAATTCGTTTCCCGCTCTGATTACCGCCTGCTTAGGCAGCATCAGAATTGGCAAGATTTGCCTGATTTACCAACAGACGCCTATTGGCTACCCGAAGGGGGCGCACAAACCTTGGCCTTGCAGGGTGTTGCCGAAATTGCCCGCGAAATTACCCTGTCTTACGACTGGCTATGCACTCCCTGCGGAACTGGAGCCACCTTGGCCGGGCTTGTTAAAGCCGTTCCTGAACACAGCCGGATACTAGGTTTTGCGGCTTTAAAGAACGGCTGCTTTTTAAATAAGGACATTGAAGGGCTTTTACTAGAACCATGCCATAATTGGCAACTGAATCTGGATTATCATTTTGGCGGTTTTGCCCAAACAGCACCAGAACTGTTGGGTTTTATCAAGCAGTTCCAAAGCCAAACCGGTATTCCGTTAGAGCCAGTTTATACGGGGAAAATGATGTTCGGACTGTATGATTTGATCAAAAAACGCACATTCCAACCGGGTCAACGGATTATTGCCATCCATACCGGCGGCTTGCAAGGCAATCGAGGTTTTCTTGGATGTACCCACATCTATGATTAGACAACTGGAACCCGAACTCATGGAAGACCCCGAACAGGTACTGGCTTACGCCCAGGCCGATTTTGAAATTCCGCACAATAACTTCATCCAACACTTAAAAGCCTTCGTCGGCAATGATTTTAACGGCGTCGCGCTGGACTTGGGTTGTGGTAGCGGCGATATTAGTTGGCGTTTTGCCCATGCTTACCCCAACAGCCGACTCGATGCCGTTGATGGTTCAGCCGTAATGCTTGACTACGCAAAATCGGCTGCCTGTCCTCAACCAGTGGTGACTCCAGTAAATTTTATTCTTGGCCGCCTGCCCACTGTCAACTTGCCACAATCTTATTATGACATTATCTTAAGCAACAGTTTGTTGCACCACCTGCCCGACCCACAGATACTTTGGCAAACCGTAAAGCGTTATTCGCACAAAGGGTCGCATTGCGTCATCATGGATTTATTGCGCCCTGACAGCCTAGCCGCTGCCCAAGACATGGTTACGGTTTATGCGGGTAATGAACCTTACATCCTGCAACATGATTTTTACCATTCCTTGCTCGCGGCTTTTCGTATTGAGGAAATTAACGGGCAATTAGCCGAGGCGAAACTACCTTTTACTGTAAGGCAAATTAGTGACCGGCATGCATTAATCACCGGCACTATTCCTTAACCTGTATTAATATCGATGGAAGCAATATGGACAGCAATCCGCCAGACAAAATATCTAACCTGAACACCCCCAGTTTGTATATCAACCGGGATTTAAGCTTGCTGGAATTTAACAAACGCGTTCTTGCCCAGGCTAAAAATACCAGCATCCCATTATTGGAAAGGCTCAATTATTTGTGCATCTCCTGCTCAAATCTGGATGAGTTTTTTGAAGTGCGGGTCGCCAGTATCATCGAAATGGCCAGCATTGACCCCAATACCGTCAGTGCTGATGGCACGACGCCGCAAGAGCAACTGGCAAAAATCGCTGTCCACGCACATGAATTGGTTGCCGACCAATATAATGTACTCAATGAGATTTTGATCCCTAAATTGGCGGAAGAAAATATCCGCTTCATTCGTCGCAAAGAATGGACCAAAGCGCAGCACCAATGGCTGGCCAATTATTTCAACGAAGAATTGCTGCCGATTTTAACGCCAGTGGGCTTGGATTCTGCCCATCCATTTCCCCGCATCCTGAACAAAAGCCTCAACTTCATCATTTCCTTAACTGGCAAAGACGCCTTCGGCAGAAACAGCGGACGCGCCGTGCTGCAAGCCCCGCGGGGTTTGCCCAGGGTCATCCAATTACCGCCTGAAATCACCGGCAACGGGCCTCATGATTTTGTGTTTTTGTCGTCGATTATCCATGAATTTATCAACGACCTGTTCAACGGCATGAACGTGACCGGGTGTTACCAGTTCCGTGTCACCCGCAACAGCGATTTTTTTGTTGATGATGATGCCATTGATGATTTGCTGTTGGCAGTACAAGGCGAGTTGGCGATGCGTAATTACGGCGATGAAGTGCGCTTGGAAATTGACGCCAACTGCCCAGAAGACAAAGTCAGCTTCTTGCTGGAACGTTTCCGTTTGAGCCGTGACCGCCTGTTTCTGGTAGACGGTCCGGTCAACCTCAACCGGCTCCAAGAAGTCAATGATTTGCTGGATCGCCCCGAACTGAAATTTCAACCTTTCAAACCCAACATTCCGGCACCATTGGGCAAAGGTAAAGACATTTTTGCCGCCATCCGAAAAAATGACATCTTACTGCACCATCCGTTTGAATCTTTCTCACCCGTCGTCGAATTTCTGCGCCAAGCCGCAGACGACCCTGACGTATTGGTCATCAAACAGACTTTATACCGAACCGGTGCCGATTCCCCAATTGTTTCGGCATTGATAAATGCGGCGAAGGCAGGCAAAGTGGTCACTGTGGTCATTGAATTGCGGGCGCGATTTGATGAAAAAGCCAATATAGATTTGGCTTCCAAATTGCAGGAAGCGGCGGTGCATGTTGTTTATGGCGTGGTCGGTTACAAAACCCATGCAAAAATGTGCTTGGTGCTGCGCCGTGAAGACAAGCAACTGCGAAATTATGTGCATTTGGGAACTGGCAATTACCATCCCAAAACCGCAAAAATCTACACCGATTACGGCCTGTTTTCTTGTGACAAAGAACTCGGTGAAGACGTAAGGCGGGTGTTCGCCCAGCTTACCAGCCTTGGCAAAGTGACCAAACTCAATAAACTACTGCAATCACCGTTTTCTCTACACAAAGGCTTGTTAGAAAAAATTGAGCGCGAAATTAACCATGCCCAAAGTGGCATACCAGCCAAAATTATCATCCAAGTCAATGCCGTCGTCGAAGAACAATTGATCCAAGCCCTATACCGTGCGTCCCAAGCGGGTGTCGAAATCAAGCTGATTGTGCGGGGTATCTGTTGTTTGCGCCCAGGCATTCCCGGTGTTTCCGAGAATATCGAAGTTCGGGCTGTGATTGGTCGATTTTTGGAACATGCGCGTATTTATGTGTTTGCCAACAATGGGCACCAAGAAGTTTTCGCCTCCAGCGCGGATTTGATGAGCCGCAATATGTTCAAGCGGGTGGAAGTGTGTTTCCCGATTGAAAATAAAAAACTCGCCGCGCGTATTTTGCACGATTTGAATTTGTATTTGCAGGACAATTCACAAGTTTGGTTTTTACAACCCGATGGCAGTTATCGGCAATTGCCCCGGACTAGTGATGAAGTGGCGGTTCAGGCGCAAACACTGCTGTTGCGCGAATTGCAGGCTAAATCATGAATGCGGTTTGTGAAATTGTCCAACTTGGCGCGTCTATCTTGCGGCAAATCGCCGAACCCATAACCGATGTCCACTTGCCAGAAACACGTAGCATGATCACTGCCCTGCAAACCACCTTGGCTACCAGCCAAGGTGTCGGCCTCGCCGCCCCGCAAATTGGTTTGTCCAAACGCCTGATCATCGTCGCCTCCCGCCCCACCACGCGCTATCCGAATGCACCGCTGATGGCACCTACGGTAATGGTCAATCCCAGTTATGAAATTGTTTCAGATGAACAGGAAAAAGACTGGGAAGGCTGTTTGAGCATACCGTCAATCCGCGCCTTGGTGCCACGTTACCGACGGATTTCGATCCGCTACACCAATCAACAAGGTGAAACGGTAGCATCCGAATTGGAGGGTTTTGTCGCGCGGGTTTTCCAACATGAAATTGACCATCTGGACGGCAGGGTTTATCTGGATAGGGTTGAAAACAACCAAGACATTGTTGCGGAAAGTGAATTTTTTAAACAGTTAAGGTATTGATCCAATTAACTGGAATGCGCTTTAGGGTTGAAGTGATTTTGGCGAACCTTTACGGATTTGAAATCCATCTACCGGGACTACTATGAAAAAGTTTTTACTTTCCGTACTCGCCATCATTTTAATCATCGAAGAATGGCTTTGGGAATTGCTGTCAGCTTTCGGGCATCGGCTGATTATTTGGTTAAGGCTTTCTACATTGGAACTATGGCTAAGCCAAACTTCACCGGGACTGGCATTGGTAGCCATGCTAATTCCTGTATTGTTGGTCACGCCAATGAATTTAGCCGCCCTTTGGATGCTTGCCAATGGCCTGATTTTACAAGGAATTGCTTTGGAAGTGGTTGCCAAGCTCTTAGGCACATTATTGATTTCACGGGTATTTTCCCTAACTAAAAACCAATTGCTGACGTTTACAGTGATTGCCTGGACTTATGGCACGATTACCCGATGGCTTGCCTGGGCCCATGCCAAAATCAAAGAAACGGCGATATATCAATTGGCTAAGCGCACAAAAATACAAGTGCAAGCGAAGCTGGCTGTAATTCGGCGGAATTTGCAAGATTTTTGGTCACAACGCTGAGTTTAAAACTTATTTTTTCAAAATCTTATAGTTTTTCCAATCAACTAAACCACTACGGTGGCCTTGCCCAAACGGTCATTGACCGCCCTCCACGCTTCGGTCTTCGGAGGCTGCTCCACCAAAATCTTGTCCAATTGAAGGCCATCCAACTTCCGCAACGACGCGTACAACGCTTGTGCATAAGCTTCTGCGGAATCGGGCATACGCTCCATAACCAGCAAAGGCTGTCCGGGTAAATCCTGCTGATGGCTCAACACCCCTACGCGCTGATGATCATCCAATAAAGTTTGCGCCTGCTTCGCCAAGTCCTTTGCCGGACACAGCAACGCCATCGTCACCGGAGCATAATGCACCGCCATCATGCCAGGGGCGCGGATGCCTGATTCAACCACTTCCGGCAACAACAAGTTTTGTTGCAACACGGCTTCAATCGCCGCCACGCTTAGCTGTCCAGGCCGCAACAAACGCGGCCGCCCGCCACTTAAATCGACAATTGTTGATTCGACGCCCACTTGGCATGGGCCGCCATCCAAAATCATCGCTACCGCATCGCCCAATTCCTCCGCCACATGCAGCGCTTGCGTCGGGCTGATCCGGCAAAAGCGGTTTGCCGACGGTGCAGCAATCCCACTACCAAACGCCTGCAACAATTGCAAAGCCACAGGATGGTTCGGGATACGCAAAGCCACCGTATCCTGGCCGCCTGTCACCGCCAAGGGAACAGAGTTATTTTTGCGTAAAATGATAGCCAAAGGCCCCGGCCAAAACCGCTTCGCCAATTGCCAGGCCGACGTAGGAATATCCACCGCCCAATCCGACAGCATCGCCGCATCCGCCAAATGCACGATCAGCGGATGATCAGCAGGACGGCCTTTTGCGGAAAAAATACCAGCCACCGCACCGGCGTTGCGGGCATCGGCACCTAAACCGTAGACAGTCTCGGTAGGAAACGCAACCAATCGACCCTGCCTTAACATCAGCGTGGCTTCGTCAATGGCATTCGCATCCGCTGTACGTGGTTTCATCTTGATTTCCAAACCCTATTCATAAGCACATCATCGCGTTATTTTGCAAAGGCCAATCCCGATAATTAAACACCTGCCCTTCTGTTCTGACCGTGGCAATGCCAGCTAAAGATACGTCGGCAAACACCCATTGCACGGCATTTAATTCACCACTCGCCAATACGCCGTTATCGGGATAACCCCTATCCACTGGCGTATACACGGCTGACGCGCCGATATTGACATCCACCGCTTCCGACCACGGCGCGTTGCCCACCAAACACGCTTGCACGACATAACATTGATTTTCCAAAGCCCGTGCTTGGCAACCGATTTTAACGCGATGATAGCCTGCCAAAGTATCAGTGCAACTAGGCACTAAAATCAGATTCGCACCCGCTTCGACTTGTTGTCTTGCCAATAACGGAAATTCGCTGTCATAACAGATGTTAATGGCGACCTTGCCATATTGAGTATCGAACAATTTCAATTCTTTACCGCTGTGGATGAGCCATTGTTCATTTTCAAAGCGCGTCATCATCAATTTGTCCTGATAATCGACCCTGCCATCGGCAAAAAATAAATAAGCCCGATTGCGGTATTCGCCAGAATCCTGTTTGACCGGGAATGTCCCCGCCTGGATCAAACACTGGTATTGTTGCGCCAAATCTTGAAACAGCGCGACAAAATCGGCATGCAGCGTTTGCATGGCATCCAATTGCTTGCTCAAGGACGAATACACGTCTTTGCCAAACAGTGAAGCCAATTCCATACTGTTATATTCAGGGAACAGCAGGATTTTCGCGCCTTGTTCTGCCGCGTTTTTTACCCAGTGCGTGGATTTGTCGATATAAGCTTGCCAATTATCAAGGAAGCTAATGTCGTATTGGGCGGTGGCGATTTTTACTGTCATTTTTTTAACCAAAAAGTCATCGATTTAGGGGTTTCTTCGGTATCGTCCAAATCTTTCCAGACATATTCGGTACGCAGTTCAGGATGCTTGAAATAACCGCGTTTGTTCCAAAACGCATCTAAGGGTACATAATTGGCAGGGCGGCGCGGATGGTCAACCGGACGCTCAACACAGCAAAACGTGATGTGCTTGAAACCGCCCAAATCGGCAGCATGAGCCTCGCGTTCTTCAAAAAAACGCACACCGATGCCCAAACCGCGATAATTTTTATCAAGCACCGATTCGCTGCAATAAAACACATCGTCCAAGTTATATCCATTGGCAAGAAAAGGCCGTTGCATTTCTTCGGTTTCATCTTTCATCGGCAAAGCGGTAGACGCACCAACCACTTTGTCGCCATCCAAGGCTAAGACGATAACGCTGTTGGGATTGTCGATATAGGTTTGCAGGTATTTTTTTTCATACTCCAGCGTACCGTCGTACAAGTACGGAAAATCACGGAACACTTCGATCCGAAGCCGTGCCAGATCAGGGATAAAAGGGATTAACGCCGCGCCGCTATAGCGTTGTATGTGGATGTTTTTGGACATGGCTGCCACTCCTAAGCAAAAACAGGCATTTTAGCTGAACTTGGTGGGGTTTGCGTAGCTTGGGGGGGGTTGATTTGTCCACGAAAAGCACGAAAGGCACGAAATGAAGGGGGGCTTAAATGTGTGGCTTGATTTTGAACAGAGTCTAGTAGGTCGGGCAACAGCTTTATCGTTGCCCGACATTTAAGTGTCCGATGATGAAAATCGCAGAGAAACCGATAGTCCATACCATATCGGACAATAGTGTGTCGGGCATAAACAGCATGCCCGACCTTGGCTAATTGAGGAAACAAAGTCGGATTTAGCGTTAGCATAATCCGACAATGCTTGGATAAGGTTGTCTTACGCGCTATTTAAGGTTTAAACCTGGTGGTATGTTAAGCTGACCACAGCAGCTACTTCCCCATTCCAACACTGTACCGTCAGATTTTAGTACCAAAGAGTGAAAATTTCCCGCTGATATTGCAACAACGTTTGTTAGCCCTGACGGCACATTAGCCTGACCATCGCCATTCCATCCCCAAGCTTCCACTGTGCCATTAGCTTTGAGCACCAATGAGTGCTGACCTGCGGCTACCGCAATCACATTAGATAACCCATAAGGAACAGCATCAGCCCCCCAAGATACTACTGTTCCATCTGATTTAAGTGCAAGCGATCGATTACTTCCTGCTGCTATCGCGACGACATTAACCAATCCAACGGGAACATTGGTAAGTCCAGAATAACCCCATGCGACCACAGTGCCATCGGATTTAAGAGCTAATGAATGATTGTCTCCAGCAGATATTGCTACCACATTTGCTAATCCTGAAGGGACGCTATTTAGTCCATAATCACTTCTACCCCAAGCTATAACGGTACCATCAGATTTAAGTGCAAGCGAGTGGGAGTGTCCTGCTTCTATCGCAATGATATTAGCCAATCCTATGGGAATAGTAGTTTGCCCATACTGATTCCATCCCCAAGCGACTACAGTGCCATCGGATTTAAGAGCTAACGAATGATAGCCTCCTGCGGCGACCGACACTATATTGTTATTTAATTCTGCTGGAATGTTTAGTTGGCCTTCATTGTTGCGTCCCCAACGAACTACTGTACCATCAGATTTAAGTGCCAGAGCATGTCCTGCTCCTACAGCAATTAATGCCTTAACTCCGGTAGGTGGCTTAACTATAGGAGCGAAATTAGCAGTTACTTTATTGGCCTTGGCCATAATCAGCGTGCAAGATTTTTTGCCAGAACAATCACCGCTCCAATTAACAAATTTATAGCCGAATTTAGGTTGTGCGGTTAGTGTTACGATTGACTTCGTAAATAACTTGCGAGAACAGATGTAATTATCTCCACCACAATTAATAACATCAGTATAAGGCGTATTACCAATAATAGAACCATTGCCATTGGGAGTAACCGATAGCTCATAAGTTGTATTTTTGGGTGAAATGTTGCCAATTAGTTTATATTCAAAGTTTCCATGATTTTCTAAATAAGAAATTTTAGGCGTTACCGTCCAATCAGAAAATAAACTAAGAACATAGGGGCTTAATTCCATTAAGTAATAATCCCTTTGAGCACCTTTTGCCGTTTTATCCCAACCAAATGCAATTTCAATGTAATTTCTTATTATGCCCGATTTATATCCTGTTACAACAACGGCATGTCCACATCTATTATTAGCACAGGTAGAGTTAGGGCTAAAGTTATCCCACCACATTGTTAAAAGCGAAGGTCGCTCTGCATTAACTTCCTTTTCGATAGCAGAATACAAGAATGCAATATTGAATATGTGGTCACCACCTTGTTCAAGTATAACGGCATCATAATCTGCTTTTGTGAATACAGATAAAATCTCCTCGGTATACATTCCAGTACCCTCATTAAGTGTGTATTTTGAGTTAGCTCCGCCAGGTGAACCTATATCACTGACAAGATGCAAAAAATCATTTGTAACTTGTCTTCTGTTGAGGAGATAATATTGATTTTTTGTTCCAAACATATCACCTACTGGATATTGATGCCAATTCATAATTCGAGCTATTGCCAAATGCGAACAACCTACAGGAGGACGCACCATATTACCTATAGAATTTTTAATTGGTTTTACATATTGATTCATTGCAAATTTACTAATCGAAGGGGAATAGCTACCTGCTTCAAGATTTATAATTTTGCCACTCTGTGAAAGTCCCCATATCCAATTATTAGGTACTTCGGCTTCAGCAAGTCGAATGTTTTTTTGTTGATGTAGCTGAATAGATTTTGATGTTTTATTAAGCAAAGAAAAAATATACTGCCATTCTTGTTTATTACTTTGTTGTTCACCAGCTCTTGGTACGATATTTTGATTTATCCTATGGTAAATATTTTTATCAAGCGATACCAAATCGCGTGATAGTATTCCGTTTTCTGTAGGAATACCTTTAGTGAAAGCAATAATTGGCGACATCCAATCGTTTTTTGAAACAATAAAATAACCACCGTCAGTAACTAAAATCGCAATACTAGACAATTCATAGGCTGTCACAAAAGACAACTCAGGTTTTTCAAAGTAATCAGCAATAGCTTTAGTCAATGAAACAGCGGATAACCGTTTGTTTTGTACTTTAATAAAATCTCTAGGAACAGCATCAGTTTTTTGGTAATAACTGGCGGTAGCTGTTTTTTTCAATGTATCCAGTTTTAGGCTAAGTGAGTAATTTGCAACCGTTACGCCAGCCCCATTTTGTAATTGAACGTTAGAAATATCTATTAAATCATTATGATAATAGACTGAATCACAATTAGCGTTGACCGAATGGTCATATTGATTAATATTAGTATCAATAGAAAATTTTAGCGGCTTTTCTGAGATTTTTTTAAGAACCCACGAAAATTCTGATTGCTCCACGGCGGGTATCTGTAAATACCCTTGTTTGTAGGTCGGAGTGCAAGCAAAAGCAACGGACGTTATTATGTCAAACACAATAAAGCCGATTAGCCCCAGCATGGAAAAATGCTTTTTGTTCATGTCGTGTCCCTAAGTGAAAGGTTTCCGGCAAAGCCGGGTAAAATGGCTGTGGTTTGCATTACTAAACCGCCCTACTTGTTAAATCAATCAGATTTCAATGATTGCGTCCTATCCCATTTCGGAAGTTACGCATTAGCATTGTAGTGATTTGGTAACCTTTTGAATAGTAAATTTCTCATACTTGGGCAAATTCCCGTTGGTTACCGAGTTACGCTATCATTAACCTGCTTTACGGGTTCTTCGTGGATTTCGTGGACAATATCCACACAGCCAACCCCGCCCCCACCGTATCCGCCAACCAATCCATCACATCCGAACTACGCCCAGGCACAAACGATTGATGCCATTCATCACTCACTCGGCGGCATTGGCATCGCGTTCTTCAAAAATTTGCAAACTTGTGTAGATACTTATGCTGACAGGGGTGATGTATCAAATGGAAGCTAATTATTTAATGAAGTGCTTTACGTTAACGAAAGGTCTTATCCAACCCGCCGCTATTTTCCTAAACCGTTATAATGGCTTTACCAAAGACAAACGCGCCTGTAAGAGACCATCATGAACACGATACCCTTTGATACCTTACAAATTGCCAATCGCTTCAATGCAGCCGGGTTTACCGATGAACAAGCCGCCGTAATTACTGAAATTCAGCGCGAAACCAGTCAGGAAACACTACAACAGGCTATACATGGCTACCATCTTGATGATGTCGCTACTAAGCGGGATTTAAAAGAAATGCAAAACAAACTTGATCACAAAATCGAATTGCTCAGGGCAGATACCGTAGGGTTAATCGCCGAAACCAAAGCTGATTTGATGCCGTTGCCCCACAACAATGGATGACATTGACCGTAACATCATCAACACCTTACAAGTCGGCTTCCCAATTTGTGATGCGCCTTACCGCCAAGTTGCTAACTCATTAGGCATCAACGAAAGCGAATTATTGGCGCGTCTGCAAGCTCTACTGGCAAACGGCACTTTGACACGTTTCGGGCCGCTGTACAACGCCGAACAAATGGGCGGCGCGTTGACCTTAGCCGCCGTCAAAATCCCCGCCGAACGCTTTGCAGAAGTCACCGAAATTATCAACGCCTTCCCCGAAGTCGCTCACAATTATGCGCGTAGCCATGAACTGAACATGTGGTTTGTGCTGGCGACGGAAACGCCGGAACAACAACAGCAAACGATCAGCGCGATTGAACAGCAAACAGGTTTGAGTGTTTACAACATGCCAAAACTGAAAGAATATTTTGTTAATTTAAAATTGGAAGCTTGATATGGACGACACCGACCGCCGCATCATGCACGCCACTCAAGCAGGCTTGCCGCTCACACCCGAACCCTATCAAACCCTAGCCGAACAATTAGGCTTAAGCAAAACGAACATCATGCAGCGCGTGGCGGCGATGCAAACCAGCGGCATTATCCGCCGCATCGGTGCCGTGCCTAACCATTACAAACTCGGCTACCGCTTTAACGGCATGACGGTCTGGGATGTGCCGGACGATAAAATTGACGAACTAGGCCAACAAGTCGGGCAACTGCCTTTCGTCAGCCATTGCTACCACCGCCCGCGACACAAACCCGATTGGCCTTATAACTTGTTTGCGATGGTGCATGGGAAAACCCAAGCAGAAGCGGATGGGCAAATCATGCAGATTGCGGAAGTGCTAGGTGAACATTGTCGCGGCAGGGATGTGCTGTATAGCACGAAGATATTGAAGAAGACGGGGTTTCGTAGCAGTTGAGTTTGGCAAATTACCTGCATGACTTATGAGAAATTAAAATTTACCTTGAGCAAAAAGTAAGAAATATATGCAACAGATTAAAGTAGCGAGCAAAAACCAAGAAAAAAATTTCCATTAAAGTAGATAAGGTATTTGGCCGGTTATATCAGGCACCTAAATCCTGCAAGCCCTAAATACTGGGCAGCGAGCCCTGTCTTTTATTCCCAGATTTTATAATTCAAGTTCAGCCGATACCTTGCGTGTCCCTGGATCTCGGGTTTTTTAACTGATATACGCCAATCATTCCCAAAAATGATGGGGATTGGGCGGCGGTTAGCCAAGCCCAACCCTCCTTCCAGCAGAAAGCGATGATAAAGGTTACAACGGCGTTTATTTATCGGGTCACGAACCCAAACCCACCGCCACCCAATCATCCCAAACCTTGGGATACAGATGGTTGTCCGGCGTTTTAACGGTCAACTGCCCGTTCCCTGTCAGTAGCTTGCCTGCCACACGGACCAAATAGGTTCGTACTGTTTCCGGTTCCCATTGCCGAAGCGTCTGGCTGCCACTCATGATGGCCATGCGCAGGGTGTTGTAGGCCAGCACCGCGCAGTGGAATAAAGCCGCGTTGGCCAAGAAACTGGCGGTTCTTATCTTGCCCATGCCCATTTGCCCTTTGGCTTCTTCGATCCAGGTTTCACAAGTCGCGCGTTCGCCGTATTTTTTATGGGTTTGCCAAGGCGTTAAGGCTTCAGTCGTGACATAGCAGAAATAATCATATTCGGTCGTTTCCAGTAAGTCGAGTTGCGGGCTTTCTTTTTTGGGTTGACGTTGGCGCACGGCAACAAAGCGCCGGGTTACTTTCCACTCCCCGCAACGATAATCAAAGGCACACTGTTCCCAGTCGGGCTGTCCGGCTATGGCTGTCCAGTGTTGCCGGGTTAAAAGACTGACCAGGTTTTTGAGCTTAACTTTGATCAGATAACCATGACCATAGGCATCCAGCAAGTCTAATAAAGCGCCGACAACACACCGCTATCGGCCCGGACAATGAGGCGCATTCGGTTAGGTAAATGCGCTAACAATTGCTTGACGAATTCAACGATGCCATTACTGGTATAGGCGCTCCCAGTTCTAAACCAGGCTTGCAGAATTTCTTTGCTTCCCGCCAGAAAAGCTAATTGAGGATGGTAGGAGAGTGCGCCTTTTTTCTTGGGGTTAAAGCCTTTGGCGGCACCCTCTTGGCTGCCGCACACCGAATCAACGGTGGAATCAATATCGACCCATTGAACCCGGTTGAGTCCAACTTTAGAAACGCCAGCGCGATGGGCCATCCGCCAAATCTGTCCTCGCAACCGATGATTAAGGCTTTCAAACTGGCTGGTCTGTTTTTCTGTGACTTCTTTAAAGAGCCGCCCTATGGTGGTGTCAACAGGCACTTTGGTCCAGCCCGCAATCTTACGCAAGACACTATCCGACCAGACGCCACAAAGCTTTGCTATCGAACCGGCTCCGCCAATCATACCGATTAACGTTAAAAAAATGCCATCAGCCAATTGATAGCCTGCGTTGTCGCCCCGTTGATGGGGCACCGTCTGGTTGACGGTCTTTTCAAAGCCAATTCGCTGCAAGAATTTGATAACCGGTATCAGACCTCCCTGGCTGGTCAGCCCAGTGGCTGTGGCCGGCATGTGAACTTTGCCTGTCGGGTTGCGGGCCGCCAGTTTTTTAAGTGTTTGTGTGGATGTTGCCTTCATTAAAATTATGACTTGGATAACTGCACAATATTGATATTATACAATTGATTTATAACAGCTATTTAATATTACTTGCTGTTTGATTGCAGGATTTAGGGACTATAACTTTATAGACACAGGGTTATAGCCAATTATGATTCCAACAGATGAACTGGAGTGGGCACAGCAACTATTCGGAGCGAGTGATCTAGGCGATGCCAGGCGTTCAGCCCGGCTAGTCAACGTGGCTTCGCGCATGGCAAAACATATGGACAGCTCATTGGCCAAAAGCTGCGGGCCGGATCAGGCCGCCCTGTTGGGCGGCTACCGTCTGATGCGTAACGGCGCGGTCAAGCCTGAGGCGACCAGGGCAAGCGGCTTCGCGGTTACCGCCAAATCGGTACAAGAAACCCAATGCCTTTTGGCGATTGAAGACACCACCTGTGTCAGCTACGAACATGCCGTTGCCGCCCAGCTTGGCCTGACGGGAGGCAAGCAAGCCGCCAAGCGGAATGGCTTTATGGTGCATTCGGTGTTGTTGCTGGATGCGGAAAGCGGGCACACGCTTGGCCTCATCGAGCAGCAACACTGGCAACGCGACCCCGCCAGCTACGGCAAGAACCACATACCCACAGGGCACAGGCCCGCAAGCAACGGGCCTACCCTGATCGGGAGAGTTACAAATGGCAGCAAGCCTCCATAGAAGTGGCCAAACGGCTGGGCCCTGCAATGCCGCGCACCCTGTCAGTATGCGACCGCGAATCGGACATTTATGACCACCTGTGGTACAAGTGCAGCCACGGCCAACGCTTTGTCGTACCCACAAGGCATAAATCCGTGCCCAAGCCAACCGCAGGCTCAAAGACAGCGAAGCCAAATTGTTTGACGCCCTCCGGCAGGATGCAACCGCGTTATGTGGTAATACGGTGGAGATACCGCAGCGGGGTGGCCGCAAAGCCCGCCGCGCCAAAGTCCTGTTGCGCAGCGCAACCTTCGATTTCCTCGTGCCGGAAGGGTCGGCGGTGCCGGAGGAAAGCCTGCGCATCAACGTCATCCTGGCGGAGGAGATTGGCCCGCCCGCCGGATACGAACCCCTGCATTGGGTGCTGTTGACGGCCGAAGCCATTGATGGCGCGGAAGCCGCCCTGCAAATTGTCCGCTATTATGAACTGCGTTGTACCCTCTGGGGCATAAAGCGCGTCGAAGACTACCATAAGGCCTGGAAAAGTGGCGTGGGTGTCGAGCGGCAACGCTTCCAGAGCGTAGGCAACTTAGAACGGATGCTGGCCATCACGGCATTCTTGGCAGTGAGGCTATTGCAATTGCGGGAACGGCTGGATGCAAAAAGGAACAACCTGCGAGAAAATATTGGCCGAGGACGAATGGAAGGTCTTATGGCTATTAACCGAACCCGATAAGCCCTTGCCCGAAGCCGCGCCCCCCATCCGCTGGGCGTATTACGCCATTGCAAAATTGGGTGGCTTTTCCGACACCAAGCGCACAGGGCGCGTCGGTTGGGACACCCTGTGGCACGGTTGGTTCCGGTTACAGGAACGGCTACAGGGTTATCGGCTCAGTCAGGCCAAATTGCGATCATGAGACAGCTTCCTGGAGCCCGCTCAAGATGACAGGCAACGCCGGACCGTGGCAGCCGCCCTGCCCAAGCATCCCGTTCCTGGCGCCATGGGAAGTATTGCGTTGATGTGCTCTGTAATTATCTATAAATACGGCGATGGCTTACCGCTCTATCGGCTGGAAAACATCTTAGCCCGTTATGGCGGCGAGCTCTCAAGGGCCACGCTGGCGAATTGGGTCATCGCGCTGGCCAGACCCCTGCAAGCTTTGGTGAACCTCATCCGCGACCATCAACTGGCCGGTGATATCATCATGGCCGACGAAACCCGGGTGCAGGTGCTCAAGGAACCGGGGCGACCGGCAACCTCGGATAAATTCATGTGGGTGACCTTAGGTGGCCCGCCCGGCCAACCCAGCGTGCTGTTTGAATACGATCCGTCCCGTAGCCAGGACGTGCCGTTGCGCCTGCTCGATGGCTTTCAGGGGTATCTGCAAACCGATGGCTATGCGGGCTACCATGCCGCCTGCCTTATCAACCCTATTACCCAGCTCGGCTGCTGGGACCATGCGCGCCGCAAATTTAAAGAAGCCCAAGATGCAGGGCCCAAACCTAAGAAAGGCAAGCCGCATCAGGCCAGCAAAGCGGATCATATCCTGGGTTTAATCAATAAACTCTATAGGATTGAGCGGCAGATCAAAACTCTCAGCGCCGCTGAAAAATTCCAGCAACGATGCCAAAGAAGCCTGCCCGTTTTGAACAAGCTGAAAAAGTACTTGGATGACAATCAGCACAAAATACCAAAGGATAGCTTAACGGGTAAGGCCATGACTTACCTGAGCAACCAATGGGATAAGCTGATGATTTATTGTTCGAATGGGGAGCTGAACATCAGTAATATTCTCGCCGAAAACGCCATCCGTCCCTTTGTGATTGGACGCAAAGCATGGCTATTCAGTGATAGCCCCAAAGGTGCACAAGCCAGCGCGATTCATTACAGTCTAATTGAAACGGCAAAAGCCAATGGATTAGAGCCCTACGCCTATTTAACCCAAGTGCTCAAGGCATTGCCCTATGCCGATACCGTTGAAAAAATTGAAGCCTTGTTGCCGTGGAATTTAAAAAAATCCGAGCTTTACTGGTTAGGGGAAGTACGCGCTTTATTAAGCGCTTATGATTTGAGTTGTGGGTAATCGTGTACACTAAAGGTCAACGCGTTTAATCCAAATGGAACACTCATATATAGGTTTCGGCTCAATATGTGTTTTGAGGTCTTTTGATAAAATGGGCAGATGGAAACCTCAATCATAACAATCAAACAACTAGTCAGCGAAGCCCAATGTTATGCCACTATCCGGCAGCTGCGTTGGGCAGGCGGTGTCATCTGCCCCCATTGCGACAGCGGCGACACGATCCGGCGCGGCTTCGACAGTCCGCAACGCCTTTGCCAGCGTTACCAATGCAAGGCCTGCGGCAAACGTTTTGACGACCTGACCGGGACGGTCTTGTCGGGGCATCACCAGCCGTTATCGGTTTGGGTGCTGTGCCTGTATTTCATGGGGCTAAACCTGTCCAACCAGCAGATCGCCCAAGAACTGGATCTGAACAAGGACGACTTGCAGTACATGACGGAACACCTGCGCACCGGCATCGATAAAAAAAACAGCCGGTGACCCTGTCCGGCGTGGTCGAATGTGACGAGGTCTATATCGTGGCGGGCCACAAAGGCCAGCCGGACAAGGTCGCCAAAGCCGGAAGGGGACCCCGTTGCCGCCGCCTGCAAGGCGCGCGTGGGCGCGGCACCTTGGCGACGGACCCGTAGAGCGCGAAGCGAAAAGCCGCCCGTCTTCGGCATGATCCAGCGCACAGGTGAAGTCGTCATCAGGATGCTCGACAACGTGCAACAGGCCACCATCAAACCCTTGATCTTACAAACCATTATGCCCGGCACACAAATCTATACCGACGAATACAGCATTTATAGCCGCTTGGAGGCGTGGGGCTACCCGCACAAGACCGTAAACCATTCGGCGGGGGAATACGCCCGCGACGAGGACGGCGACGGTTTCTGCGAAGTCCATTCGAACACCATGGAAGGCTTCTGGTCGCTGCTGCGCTCCTGGCTACGTCCCCATCGGGGCATATCACAGGCCAAGTTGCCGCTGTACCTGAGCTTTTTTGAGTTTGTCCATAATGTCAGAAAACGCGGGAAGGGCTTGCTGTCTTCGTTACTGGCTGTTTTAGTTAAAAAGACCCCGAAACCCATATAGAGCCT
>Ga0247840_10004736_pt1 | contig 21197 bp, 21 predicted proteins | sample LaCruzMarch2015__FD_192404 | JGI IMG/M metagenome (GOLD analysis project Ga0247840, IMG submission 192404) | Freshwater microbial communities from meromictic Lake La Cruz, Castile-La Mancha, Spain - LaCruzMarch2015_17m | ecosystem: Environmental > Aquatic > Freshwater > Lake | place: Spain... | reverse complement strand
AGTGCATTACTGTGCGACTTGTGATGGAGCTTTTTATAAAAACAAAAAGATAATTGTAATAGGTGGTGCGAATTCGGCTATCCAAGAAGCCATTTATCTAACTCGATTTGCTAGCCATATTGATTTAGTAGTTCGTAGTACAGTTAAAGCTAGCGGAATATTGCAGCGCGATTTACAAAAATTAGTAGATGATAGTAAAATCACTGTACATTTAGGCACTTCGGTCGATGAGATTATAGGATCGAATGGCCATGCCACTTCACTACGTGTGATCAAAGACGGTAAATCTATGACAATTGAAACGGACGGAATATTTATATTCGTCGGCCTAAAACCAAATACTGAGTTTTTGGTTGGTAGTGGCATTGAACTTGACGAAGCGGGATTTATTAAGACCAACTCGAAACTGCAGACAAATATTCCTGGAGTTTTTGCTAGCGGTGATGTGCGCAGCGGTGCAACTATGCAAATTGCTAGTGCGGTGGGTGAAGGCGCAACGGCTGCACTGAGTATTCGTGAATATCTACACAACTTGTAAAGGGGGTATAATTTATTTATGGTAGACTTTGATAAAACGTTAACATCTGGTGATATTGAAGGCGGAACTGTCAACGTAGTTGTTGAGATTCCGTCTGGAAGTATAAACAAAGTTGAATGGAACCGAGAAAAGGTAGCCTTTCAGCTTGATCGTGTGGAGCCATCAAAATTTACTGAACCGTCAAATTATGGCTTTATTCCACATACTCTTAATGAGGACGGTAATGAACTGGATGTGTTAATAATTTCTGAAGAATCAATACCTACAGGGTCTGTTTTAAAAGTAAAAATTATTGGCGTTATGAAATTTGAGGACGAAGGTGAAATTGATGACAAGATAATTGTTGTGCCGGTTGATGATCAAGGTGGTGGTAACATAATAAAAACACTCTCAGATATTCCAAAACAAAAAATCGACCAGATTACGAACTATTTTACTCACTATAAAGATACAATAAAACCGAACTCAACCATCGTTGAAGGTTGGGGTGAAATTTCTGAAGCAAAAAATATTATATATAAATCAATTGAACGCTGGAAAAACCAATAATTAAATAATTTCCAATTGTTTCAGTTGCCCGCGTAATTTACTTTGAGCATGGATGGTAGTAACTAGTTCTTGCCAATCTTGCTTTGGCAGTGAAGTTTTACGAGTAATAATCTCGATAATATCCCCATTTTGAAGCGGTTTATCGAATGGATGAATTTTGCCATTTACTCGAAAACTATAAGCGTGTTTGGCAATATCACTATGCACTAAATATGCGAAATCGAGTGGCAAAGCGTTCTCGGGCAAATTAAAGATATCACCTTTGGGCGAGTGAACAAAGATACGATTACCGAATAAATCTATATTTAGCTGATCTTTGGGTATTTTTTCGCCTTTTTTGAGTTTTACAATAATTTCTTGTAACTGTGTAATCCATTGCATATTGCTAGGTAATGATGGGCTTCTGCCTCTAATTGTGTAATCTTTGGAACCTTTTTGTTCGTTATAGTGAAAGCTGGCGGCTAATCCGCGCTCGGCATATTCATGCATGTCAAAGGTTCGAATTTGGAACTCAACAATTTGTTTGCTTGGGGTTAAAACTGTGGTGTGTAAACTCTGATAACCATTCGGTTTTGGCGTGGCGATGTAATCTTTGATGCGACTAATCATTGGTTTATATAGACTATGAAGAACGCCAAGCACCAGGTAACAGTCCTCTTTTTTATCAACAACAATACGAAGCGCCATCAGATCATATATGTCGTCTATGTTGTCATTTACCTTGGCTAATTTTTTGTACAAACTATAAATACTTTTGACACGGCCGTTAATTTCGGCATTTATACCTTGTTTTTTAAGTTCAGCCTCGACTTGAGCTCGCACTACACCGAGTCTTCGAGTACTTTTGCCCAGACGCTTCTTCATAATAATCTCTAATTTTTTGAATTTTGGCGGGTCAAGGAAACTAAACGCAAGTTCCTCGATTTGCATACGAACTCGCCCCATACCCAGTCGATCCGCCATCGGTCCAAAAACTTCCAGTGATTCACGCGCGATTTTAACTTGCTTATCGGCTGGTAGATATTGAAGTGTTGATAAATTATGCAAAAGATCAGCGAGTTTAATAATAATGACACGAATGTCTTGACTGACGGCAATCAGTAATTTAGATAGGTTGTCTTTTGTTTGTGGCAAATAGCTGGCAAGGTCGCGCATACCAGAACGGGCTTTGGAAACTTTTGTGACACCGTTAACCAAAAAGGCGATATCGTGGCCGAATGAGGTTTCAATTTCTTTTAAAGTAACACCAGTGTCTTCGACCGTATCGTGCAATACTCCGGCTAAAATACTATCAATATCCATACCCCAAGTAATTAATGTATCTGCGACGGCAAGAGGGTGAGTTATATACGGATCGCCACTTGCTCGTTTTTGATTCAAATGAGCTTTGGTTGCAAAATCTATGACACGTTCAAGTTCAATGAGCTGATTATCATCGTAATACGGCCTAGCGTGCTCTAACAATTCACTCTTTTCCATTAGATATAGTATACGACATTTTTAGATATTTTTATGATACGTTTTATTATTATATCTTCCTACATAACCTCCTAAATTTTAATATTATAAAATATTTTTCTCGTTTAGAAGGTCCGTCCTCCTAAACGAGAGTTTTATTTTATAATATAAAAACAATGGTCTCAACGTGTAAATAACATGAGCTAACTCTTGCATAACTAACCCTATAAAGCTTATACTTTTAGTATGAAGATATTTATTGGTTCTGATCATCAGGGTTTTTATTTGAAAGAAAAAGTTTTTGCTTATTTATCAAAACACGGTTATGACGTTGAAGATGTCGGTGGACAAACGCTTGATCCAAATGACGATTTTCCAGAATTTGCTCAAGCCGCCGCATTACAGGTTATTGGTAGTACCGATAAAGACCCGCGAGCTATTTTGCTCTGTGGAGGTGGTCAAGGCATGGCTATAGCTGCTAATCGTTTTCGTGGTATTCGTGCCAGTGTTATTTGGGATGCATTTGAAGCTAAAATGACTAGGAATGATAATGATAGCAATGTCTTATGTTTGCCAGCACGAATATTAGAAGATGACGATAAAGCTTGGCAAGGCATAATTGAAACATGGCTCAGTACTCCATTCGCAACTGCTGTTCGTTATAAGCGTCGTAATGCTCAGATTGATGAGGTATAAATGAGTCCCATTAGAGTCCAAGGAAATACTACGAATAATATGATAGAAATTTGTAATCACTTTGATATGATTAACGTTAAATTATATTGGGGACTCTAGCGGGATGAGTATAATTGCGCCATGTATTACCGTTGAAACTGACGGGCAGTATAAAGAAGTAGTTGACAAGATAAAACCATTTGCCCAACGTGTGCAAATTGATATTAGCGACGGTGAATTTGCTCCAGTATTCTTGGTCGGAGCAGAACAACTTTGGTGGCCCAAAGAGTGGATTGTTGATATTCACGCAATGGTAATGCGACCAATGGACTACATTGATAAATTAATTTCACTCAAACCACATTTGATTATATTTCACGCCGAAACAGGTGTTAATTTGGTACCAATTCTTGAAACTATCAAAAAGGCTGGAATTAAAGCTGGTGTAGCGCTATTGAAACCAACAGTACCTGCAACTGTTGCTCCCGCTATTACTGCAGCTGATCATGTTTTGGTATTTTCAGGTGATTTAGGTCACTATGGTGGCACTGCAAGTTTAATGCAACTTGAAAAAGTTAGATTAATAAAAGCTATCAATCCTAATGCCGAAATTGGATGGGACGGTGGTGTGAGCGTTGACAATGCCTTTACACTAACACAAGGCGGCGTAGACGTGCTTAATACTGGTGGAGCTTTAACCACTGCCGATGATCCTGATAGTGTTTATTCCGCATTAATAGAAGAGATTAACAAGCAAGGGGTGATTTAGCCGGTGGGCGGACAATTAACAATAACTCAGTTGCAACACAAAGCAAATGATCTACGCGAAGATGTTGTCCGCATGCTAGAAGCTGCCGGCAGTGGTCATAGTGCTGGATCTTTGGGACTCGCGGATATCTTAGCAGCACTTTATTTTAATATTATGAACATCGACCCCAAAAACCCTGAGTGGTCTGACCGCGATATTTTTATTCTTAGCAATGGACACACAGTACCGATTCAGTATGCTGCCATGGCTGAGGCTGGGTATTTTGAAAAAGAAGAATTATTAACATTACGTAAATTAGGTAGTCGTTTGCAAGGTCATCCAGAACGAGTTAAATTACCCGGACTTGAAAATACTAGCGGACCACTAGGTAGCGGTCTGTCACAAGCAGCTGGAGTTGCTTACTCATTTCAATACCTTGACGATAGTAAACATCGTTTTGTTTATGTAGTTATGGGTGATGGCGAACTGGACGAGGGTAATGTCTGGGAAGCGGCTATGTTTGCTGGTAAATATAAATTATCCCAATTGATTGCATTCATTGATCGAAATAACATTCAAATCGACGGATGCACCGAAGAAGTTATGCCGCTCGAAGATCTACGCGGTAAATGGGAATCTTTTGGGTGGCATGTGCTAGAAATTGACGGACATAATATTGAAAGTATTATTGATGCTGCTAGTACGGCCAGAGCTATTACCAATCGGCCAAGCGTTATTATTGCTCATACAATTCCCGGCAAAGGTGTTGATTTTATGGAATATGACTATAAATGGCATGGCATATCGCCAAATAGCGAACAAGCCAAACTTGCTTTACAAAAATTACGCACATTAGATGGCAAAATTACATCTGGAGATGCTGAGTGATGAGCAATTATTTACTTAATCCAAAACTTTTTGATGATGATGTAGTTCAGGAGCCAATTCGAGCTGGTTTTGGTCGTGGATTAAAGGCAGCCGGTGAAGCAAATGAAAAGGTCGTAGCATTATGTGCTGATTTAACCGAAAGCACCATGGTTAACAAATTTAGCGAAGCATATCCAGACAGATTTATACAAGTTGGTATTGCTGAGCAAAATCTAGTAAGTGTCGCTAGTGGCTTAGCTTGTGCAGGTAAAATCCCATTTGCTAGTAGTTATGCAGCCTTTAATCCTGGACGTAACTGGGAGCAAATTAAAACTACGATTGCCATAAATGACCAGCCCGTCAAAATTGTTGGCGGTCATTCCGGTATTAGCGTCGGTCCCGATGGCGCTACTCATCAGATGCTCGAAGATATTGCTTTGATGCGAGTATTACCAAATATGATAGTTGTTGTGCCTGGTGACAGTATAGAGGCCGAAAAAGCCACAAAGGCAATTGCCGAGAATGGCAAGCCTAGCTATATTCGTTTAACTCGCGTAAAAACTCCGATAATTAGTACCATTGAGTCGCCGTTCGAAATTGGCACTGCATATATATTACGTGAAGGTAGTGACGTTAGCTTGATGGGCACAGGAACAATGACTTATCAATTATTAGTTGCTGCGAATATACTATCGACTCAAGGGATCAATGCAGAAGTTGTTCATGTGCCGACGATTAAACCTCTCGATAACGACACAATAATTTTTAGCGCCAAACGAACTGGTCGTGTTGTCAGTGCCGAGGAAGCTCAGATTGCTGGTGGTTTTGGTGGCGCTATAGCTGAACTGCTAAGCGAAAAACTTCCAACGCCATTACTTCGAATTGGCATGCAAGATCGATATGGCGAAAGTGGTGAACCAATGGAATTATTTGATCATTTTGGTCTAACAGGTGAACATATAGCAAAAAAAGTCGCGGAATTTGTACATAATACGTCGCAATATCACCGTGAGTATTAAAGGAGAATAATATGGGGCTAACAATTAATCAGATTCGTGACAACAACGTTCGTGCCAGACATTTGATGCAACGTAGTCGGACGCAACATTTTGCTGTTGGAGCGTTTAACATTGATAATCAAGAAACATTAATTGCAATTGCTAGGGCAGCCCAAAAACTAAATTCACCAGTCATGGTTGAACTTAGTAATAATGAAGTTAAATCAATCGGCTTACAAAATGTTCGCGACTTAGTTGATAATTACAAAATAGAATATGGGATAGAGATGTATATTAACCTTGACCATAGTCCGACAGTCGATGATTGCAAACGAGCAATGGACGTTGGTTATGAATTTATTCACATCGATGTCAGTCAGGCAAATCACGATGCCAGTGACGAAGACATAATATCAAAAACAAAAGAAGTAGTTGAATATGCCAAATTTACAGGTGCCATAGTCGAAGGTGAACCACATTACTTTGGAGGTTCATCGGATGTATTTACTGAAAAATTTGACTATGAAGAAATCAAAAAAACCTTCAGTACGCCCGAAGGTGCCAAAGCATTTATTGACGCAACTGGTATTGATACATTTGCAGCCGCTATTGGCAATCTTCATGGTAAATATCCAGTTCCAAAAGAACTAGACATAGCATTATTGCAACGTATTCGTGATGCTCTTAACCAGCAGACATTTATTAGTTTACATGGTGGTAGTGACACGCCACTTCATTATTTTGAAGAGGCAGCTAAAATTGGTGTCAGTAAAGTTAATGTTAACACTGATCTTCGATACACATTTCGCAAAACTCTGGATAAGGTTTTGGCCGACAATCCAAATGAATATGCCGTCGTAAAACTTATGCCAGCAGTATATGACGCCGTGCAAGCTGTTGTTGAAGAAAAAATCAATGCGTTTGGCAGTGCGGGCAAGGCCGTAATTTGATGGTAAAAATACTAACAATTGGAGCTGCTGTTCAAGACGTTTTCTTGAGTCATAGTCCTGAATTAAAACCTGTTTCCGACAAAACGGCTGATGAATTATTTCTAAAAATTGAACTTGGATCAAAAAATGATGTCAACAATATCAATTTTAGTACTGGTGGTGGCGCGACTAATGCTGCCGTGACATTTGCCAGACAAGGACTTGACGTACAATTTATGGGAACTATTGCTCATGATCCAGCTGGCAACGCGGTACTTGATGATTTAGACAAAGAAGGCGTAGATACGTCATTAATTAGTTATTCCGAAAAACTTCACACAGGTTACTCGGTTGTTTTACTGGCTTCGACTGGTGAACGTTCTTTCCTGACCTATAGAGGCGCTTCGACTCACTATGATATAAAAAATTTTGATTTATCTGAATCAGATGCAGATTGGATTTATGTTTCGAGTATGGCTGGTAATATGGAAATTCTAGACAAGATATTTGCTCAGGCGAAAAAATTAAAAATAAAGGTATTTTTTAATCCAGGCAAAGGTGAATTAACGCAATTATCTCAATTGAAAGCACTTTTAGAAGACGTTGACATATTGTCTGTTAATCGTGAAGAAGCACAACAAATTGTCAATGGCGATAGTTCGGAGGAATTAATTAGAAGGATATTAAACCTCGTGCCAGTCGCTATTATTAGTGATGGTCCTGATGGCGTTATGGCAAGCGACAGAAAAGTAATTGTGCGAGCTGGTATGTACGAAGACGTCAAAGTAATCGATCGAACTGGTGCTGGTGATGCTTTTGGATCAGGCTTTTTAAGTCATTGGTCTATAGGCAAATCGCTCAAAGATTCAATTGTTTTTGCTAGTGCGAATTCAACGTCTGTTGTAACTAAAATTGGCGCAAAAGCGGGTATTTTACATAAAGGTACGATTTTGCATGCAATGCCATTGAGTGAAAAACCATTTTAATTAGGAAAAATAATATGTCACGATTTTTACAATTAATACTTGGTATGCAGGAACCTATATTTAGTGCTGGATTAGAAAAACTCGAAAAATCCACAGGTAATAGTGGAGTTGATACTCGTCTAATAGCTGATATTCTCGAAAAAGCACATTCTATTATGAGACATTTAGGTCTAGATACGAGCGACACGACAGGACATGAACTTTACGCTGCATTGAATGCGACCGTTAAAAAGGGAAATAGTGAATCATTGCTATCTGACAGTGATTATTTATTGCTTGCTTTTGACAGCAAGATAATTTCTTTTAATTTGATTGATGTTATTGAAAACTCACATCATGGGCTGCCGTACGGGAAACAAATTTTTAGTCATGGACAGCGAAGTTTACGTGGCGAATTAGTGGGACGATATATTGATCATATTCGAACTGATGAAGTATCGACACGCGAAATTGCGGCTTTGATTGGTCTACTCCCTGAGAGTGATGAGTGGTATACTGATATGAAATATAAACGTAAGCAAAATGATAATCGTCCGAAGGAGTTAGTCAAGTGAGATATCAGATTTGCGTATCAGGAGCGGCGTCTGGTGATACTGTCCAAGCCTCACATCAATTAGCTTTCGATTTAGGTAAAGCAATAGCCAAAGCCGGCAAAACATTAACAACTGGAGCGACTGTTGGTTTACCTTGGTGTGCAGCTCAGGGCGCATTCAGTGTCAAAGATCGCGCAGGTGTCTCGGTTGGTTTTTCACCGGCTAGTTCATTTCGAGAACACGTAACGGTTTACAAGTTGCCAACCGTTGAGTTTGATTATATTAATTTTACTGGTATGGCTTACGTTGGTCGTAATGTTCATCTAGTTCGTAGCAGTGACGCCGTCATTACTGTCGGTGGACGTATGGGTAGCCTGCATGAATTTGTAACTGCAATTGAAAGTCGAAAAGTAGTCGGTGTATTGCTAGGTAGTGGTGGTCTGGCTGATTTTATTCCAAAACTTATCGAGAATATTGAATCACCCGATACAAAAGATATTATCTATGATACTGATCCAACTCGTCTAGTCGATAAAATAATTAAAGCCCTTGACGTCAGATATGCTGATTTTGCACATGATGGAACCGACAAAAATATTGTTCGCCACGAATCTGATTGGGGCTAGGTCTCTTATCTATTGTTGCTATAATAACTAAGTGAATAAGTTTAAACTTGAAACTAAATACCAGCCGACTGGTGATCAACCTACTGCCATCAAACAATTAATCGATGGATTGAACACTGGTGTCAAAGAGCAAACATTACTAGGCGCAACAGGTAGCGGTAAAACATTTACGATGGCTAATATTATTGCTGATCGCAATGTTCCGACGTTAGTATTAGCTCACAATAAAACACTTGCGGCTCAATTATATAGTGAGTTTAAAGCGTTTTTCCCAGACAACGAAGTACATTATTTTGTCAGTTATTTTGACTATTATCAACCAGAAGCTTACATATCTAGTAGTGATACCTATATCGAAAAAGATAGCAAAATTAATGATGAAATTGACAGATTACGCCATGCTGCTACAACTGCGTTATTAACTCGTCGCGACACGATTATTGTTGCCAGTGTTAGCTGTATTTATGGTATTGGGTCACCTGAAGATTATGCTGACATGTCAATTCTGGTTAAAAAAGATGAAAGGCGTCAACAGGACAAATTTATTCGCTTACTTACCGATATCCAATATCATCGTAATGATGTTGATTTTCATCGTGGAACATTTCGAGTTCACGGTGACATTGTTGATGTCTATCCCGCGGGTAGCGACGTGGCGTATCGAATTGAATTTTTTAATGACGTAGTTGAACGGCTAACTCGAATTAATCCACTGACTGGCGAAATTTTGGCTGAACCAAATGAGGTTTCAATTTTTCCTAGTAGCCATTATGTTACACCAAAAGAAAAACTAGAACGAGCTATTGTGAATATTAAAAAAGAGTTTGCTGAGCGTTTGGAATGGTTTGAAAAACATGACAAACTATTAGAGGCTCAGCGTTTGAGTCAGCGAACTAAATATGATATTGAAATGCTCGAAGAAACTGGTTTCGTTAAAGGTATCGAAAATTATAGTCGATATTTGACAAATCGTGAACCAGGTGAACAGCCAGCTACTTTGATGGACTATTTTTCGGATGATTTTTTGTTACTAGTCGATGAAAGTCATATGACTTTGCCGCAAGTGCGGGGTATGTACAATGGTGATCGGGCACGCAAAGAGGTTTTAGTTGAATATGGTTTTCGCTTGCCATCAGCACTTGATAACCGTCCTCTGACATTCGCTGAATTTGACCGTCATATAAATCAAGTAATTTATGTTTCAGCAACACCTGGTGATTACGAATTATCGCGTAGTCCAGCGCCTGCTCAGCAGGTGATTCGTCCGACAGGTTTGGTTGATCCACAAATTATTGTTCGTCCAACCAAAGGTCAGATTGATGATTTAATCGCTGAAATTCGCGACCGAGTTGCTAAAAAACAACGCGTGTTAGTGACGACATTAACAAAACGCATGGCTGAAGATCTATCGTCATATTTGCAAGATGTTGAGATTAAAACAGCCTATATTCATAGCGAAATCGATACATTAGAACGAGGTGATATTTTACGAGATTTACGTACAGGTGTATATGACGTTTTGGTCGGTATCAATCTGCTACGCGAAGGTCTAGATTTACCTGAAGTCAGTATGGTAGCAATTTTAGATGCCGATAAAGAAGGATTTTTGCGTAGTGCCGGTGCTTTGATTCAAACAATTGGACGTGCTTCCAGACATATTGAAGGTAAAGTATTTATGTACGGTGATATAATGACCGATTCAATGAAACGAGCGATAGATGAAACTAATCGTCGGCGTAGTATTCAAGAGACGTACAATAAGGAACATAATATTACACCTGAAGGTATTGCTAAAGAAATTAGCGAAGGTTTGCGTGCATTAATTCCTAAAAAAGACGACGGATCGTCAAAACTTAACCTCAAAAAGATTCCACGCGATGAATATCCTGGACTTATTCGAGAACTGACTGGTCAAATGGAATTTGCCAGTGCCAATCTAGAATTCGAAAAAGCCGCCGATCTCCGCGACCAAATCGCCGCTATAAAAGATAAACTGTGAATGTGAATGATTTATTAAAATTGCCTTAATAAATACTATGGAGTATAGTTGAAGAATGAGAGAAAATGTAAAAAAATTCTTGCTATACACAACGGACGACAAAAAAGTGTCTGTTAATGTACAGTTAGATGATGAGACAGTTTGGTTAACCCAAGATCAAATGTCGGAATTGTTTGAAAAATCAAAATCTACAGTTAATGAACATATTCAGAATATATATCTTGAAGGTGAGTTAATTGAATCAAAAACTATGAGAAAATTCGGAAATCCCGAATTTTCTACTAAACCAACAAATTATTACAATCTAGATGTAATAATCTCTGTCGGCTACCGAATTAAATCGCTTCGTGGTACGCAATTTCGTCAGTGGGCGACGATACGACTGCGCGAGTATATCATAAAAGGATTTACGCTTGACGATGAACGACTCAAACAAGGTGGTGGGCGCTACTTTAAAGAACTATTGCAACGTATTCGTGATATTCGTTCTAGCGAACGCAATTTATATCAACAAGTGACTGATATTTATGTGACTAGTATTGATTACAAAAAAGACGCGCGAATTACCAAACAATTCTTTGCAACCGTACAAAACAAAATGCATTATGCCGTACATGGCATGACTGCGGCAGAGTTAATCAAAAATCGAGCTGATGCATCAAAACCATTAATGGGGTTGACTAACTTTCAGGGTGATTATGTAACAATTGATGATACTGAAGTTGCCAAAAACTATCTAAACGAACAAGAATTAAATATTTTGAACTTAATTGTCTCGCAATATCTTGACTACGCCGAGTTGCAAGCAGCGCGCGGTAATGCAATGAAAATGTCAGATTGGATCGATAAACTCGATGATTATTTGCGTGTTAATGATAGTAAGATTTTACAGGGTACAGGCAAAATATCTCACGAGACTGCTCTTGAAAAAGCGAAGCAACAGTACGAGATATATCGTACGAATGAGATAAAAAAGCTCGAGAGTGATTTCGATAAAGCAACCAAAAAGTTACGTGTAAAAGAAAAACTTTAGATCAGGTTTTTGCTTTTCCTAGTCATATCGCTTATACTAAAACCATAAATGGGATTATATTGATAGTCATGAGAATAATAACTAAAATGTTCAGACGCAACAAAAACAACGAATTGATTAACTCACCATCTACTGCCTACCATCTACCAACTACTAATTTTGGTCGCCAGACCCTGAACTTGTCGAAGGGATTTACTATTGTTGAACTCCTCGTAGTCATAGCCGTTATTGCTATCATAGCTACTCTCACTGTTGTTGCTTATAACGATGTGCAGAAAGATGCAGCGACTGTCGTCCTTAAATCAGATTTAGATAATGCCTCAGCCCAATTAACATCTGATAATATTAAAAATGGTAGTTATCCAACATCTATAGAGTTGGCAAATTATGGCAAAGGTTTGTCTCAGAGTGAAGGTACAGTTTTTAGTTATTATCATACTGCTACAGGCTATTGTTTAAGCGCAACATCTACGAAATCAGGTAATTCTATTTTTCATATTTCATCGACTGAAGGTTCTATAAAAACCGGTGATTGTCCTCTTACTTATCTTATGGCCACCTTAGTTGCTACTACTGCTTCTACCTCTTCAATCGATCTATCTTGGGATTCAGTGGTTGGTGCTGCTAGCTATACATTACAACAAGACGACAATTCATCTTTTACACATCCAACTAATATTGTTACGCAATCGGGTACAACTTTTACTGCGATCAATCTATCACCAGCGACTACTTATTATTATCGATTTAATGCTACTATCGCGGGTGATACTAGCGATTGGTCAAGTATGGCTAGTGCTGCGACTACTGTAGAGGCTCCTTCTGCTCCTACCGTCTCATACAATACGGTTTCTACAACTACGACTTGGTCCTGGACTACGCCATCTTGTCCAGTTGGCACCACAGCTCGTTATCAATACAAATATACTATTACTCCTGCTGGTTATGACTCTGGTTGGGTGGCGATAGCCAGTTCGCCTGTTGCTTTTACTACTTCGGTTAGTATGGAGACTTATACAGTTGAAGTTCAAGCTCAATGTTATAACACTAACGTAACTAGTGGCTGGAGCATATCAGGATCAGTAGCCTATTATAGATCGACTCAGGTTCTTACTACCATAGCAGAAATTGGCGGCACAGTTAGCGCTGGTGGCACATACACTTCTGGTTCGACACAAACCATTACGGCTACACCTAGTGCTAATTATACATTTGCTAGTTGGACCGGTAACACTGGTTGTAGCGGAGTCGCTAGTCATACTATCACGATGGACGAAGATAAGACTTGTACAGCTAATTTCACATATACTGCTGATGTTCTTTATTTCCTAAAGACATTGGCAGCTGGGAATGCAACTATAGCCACTAAATACGCTAATATCGATATAGAGATGGTTGTTTTAGTTGGTAATCAGGTCATTAGTGCTAACACTAGTTGGGGTAACGCCACAGCTGACACTAGAATGCTAGGTGTACGAGTTGAAGGTAACCTAACAGTCAATGCTGGTGTGACTCTAACTACTGCAGCTAGAAAAAGAGGTATGGCTATATATGTAACTGGAGATACTACTATAAATGGCACTATTTCTATGACCGACAGGGGTGCTAATGCAGTTGGACAACAGGTACTATTACTAAATAATGGAACGGAATATCAAGTAGCGGCAGCAGGTGGTGCTGGAGGAGTGGATCTTGTAACTGCTGATAACACTGGAGTAGCTGGTGGGGCTGCAACTTCTACTGGCGCTTGTGGTGGAGGAGGTTCAGGTGCAGGACATTATGATGCACCATATATTGGAAGAGGTGGCACTGGTTCAGCCGGAACTTCTTATTCTGGAGGTTCGGGTGGTGGAGGAAGAAGAAACGATGTTGATTCACCAGGTAACCCAGGTATAGCAAATGGTGGTGCTGGTGGGGCCGCCATAAGAAACCCTACTGGCTGGGGAGCAAGCGGAGGAGCTGGAAATCCTGGTGGCGCAGGTGATGGTGTCGCGGCAGGACAAAGTGGAACTGGTGGATTATTAGTTTTATTTGTCAAAGGATCATTAACGATTGACACGAATGGCGCGATAGTTGCTAAAGGCAATACTACTGGGAATGGCGGTGGAGGTACATCGGGCGGAGGTGGTTCGGGAGGTGGTTCTGTAAATGTGTTTTATTCTAATAATATTAGTGCGGGCGCAGAGACAAAATTGAGCGCAGTAGGTACCGCAGATACATTTAACGGAAATCCTGGTGGTATTGGTGGTACGGGCACTACAAGACTTGTACAAAATGTTGGTAATTAGAAATAGTTAATATAACTAAAATGCTTGCAAAATTGTGTCTAGTATGCTATTATTAACTTATTGCATTCGATGGATGCTAGGGTCTCTTTCAACGAAGAGCGCATTTGTGATCATTTAGGCGCTTTCACCGAATTATTCTCTTGTTTTCAAAACTGCAACCTATTATTTCATTATAGAAAGGCTATTAAATATGGCATATTTTCAAAAAAGTGGTGGACGCCCTAGTGGCCGTCCAAGTTTTAATCGTGGACGCGGTCGTACTGGTGGCAGAGGACCAATCAAAAAATATATTAACCCTAGCAAGTTTATTAATAAAGCAACTGAGAAAGCTGACGAGATACCATATGTATCTAAATATAAATTTTCAGATTTTACGTTTAGTAATCAACTTCAATTTAATATTTCGAAAAAAGGCTACGAAACTACTACATTAATCCAAGATCAGACCATTCCTCATGTTATGGAAGGTAAAGATGTTATTGGAATTGCAAATACCGGTACTGGTAAAACGGCTTCTTTCCTATTACCAATCATCGAACATCAAACCGGCATTTCGCTTCGTCCAAGTGTATTAATTATTGCGCCAACGCGTGAATTAGCACAACAAATTGATGAAGAATTTCGTGACTTTAGCCAAGGGCTCAATCTATATTCAGCCTTAGTTGTAGGTGGAGTGCCAGTTGATCGTCAGATTCGCGATCTGAAACGTCGCCCGCATTTTATTATCGGTACTCCAGGTCGCTTGAAGGATTTGATGAATCGTCGATATGTTAATCTCGATAATATTAATACGTTGGTTCTAGATGAAGCCGATCGAATGTTAGATATGGGCTTTTTACCTGATATTCGTGCAATCGTCAATGAAACACCACGTGATCGTCAGACATTACTATTCAGTGCTACTATTACGCCTGAAATTTCAGCGATTATAAACAATTTTTCTAAAAATCCTATTACTGTCTCGGTTCGTACAAGTGAGACAAACGAGCACATTGAACAAGATGTAATTGAAACTCGAGATAAATCGCACAAAATTGAGCTGTTAACAGAGATGTTACACGACAAAGCATATGAAAAAGTATTGGTTTTTGGTGAAACAAAATTTGGTGTTCAACGTCTGAGTGATCATCTAGATAATAGTGGTATTTCGTCGATTGCAATTCATGGTAATAAGAATCAATCTCAACGTCAGCGTGCTTTGAAACAATTCAAAGACGGTAATGTGCGAGTAATGGTTGCGACTGATGTCGCAGCTCGTGGCTTAGATATTCCAAACGTGTCACACGTCATCAACTTTGACACACCACAAACCTATGACGATTACATTCATCGTATTGGCCGTACTGGTCGAGCTGGTGCCACCGGCCACGCCCACACATTCATCGACGCAAGACGCTAAATCGTTTATTCGACATCTCCAGCCTCCATCCCAACCAATAAACGACAGCCTGTTCGCCTTGCGCGCTAAAAATAAAGTTAATTCAACTTTGTATCCTGCGTAACTCGTCTTCGACTCAAACATACTCGGATAGCAAGGTTCAATTAACTTTATTTTTACGGCAAGTCAAAGGGCTATCTTATTATTAGTCGGGATGTAGGCTGCTTGCGACTTACTAGAGACAACTGTTCTTTCAAAAAAAAGCTACGTACGTTCGATGTCAGTTACTTTATTGCCAACAGACTGTGCGAAGCAGCCGTTCGCTGTACAGCGAAGTCACGTGCTAGCCCGAAAGGGCTACACGTAGAGTATGCTGTTGGAATGAAGTAATTGACAGCGAACGCTAAAAAGAGGACGTATTGTGTTGTTCAAACTTACCTAATTTTAGGCTATAATAAGTGAATGACACAGATATCTCGTGATGATGTGCTACATTTGGCACAACTCTCTAGTTTGAAGCTAGATGATTCTGAAATTGAAGGACTGAAAACCGACATTAGTAATATTTTGGGCTATGTTGAGCAATTAAGTAAACTCGATACTAAAGGTGTTGAGCCTACTTATCAGGTTACTGATCTAGAAAGTGTTTGGCGTGATGACACGATTATTGATTATGATGTAACTCGAGAAGAATTATTGGAGCTAGCTCCAGAAACAGCCAATAGCCAAATCAAGGTACCAAAGGTATTATAAAAAATGACGATTTCAGATATTTTAGATCAAATTAAAGCTACCTCAGCTAGAGAAGTTATCGAAAATTCGATTACTTTGGCTAATAAAAATTCTGAGTATCATGCACTTCTAAATTTGACAGAGGATCGAGCTTTGAAACGAGCTGATGAAGTTGATAAAGGCAGAATTACTGGTAAACTTGCTGGCGTACCATTTGTTGTTAAAGATAATTTTTTAGCATTCGGTGCACCAACAACTGCTGCTAGTAAAATGCTTGAAAAATTTAATACGCCATTACAGGCAACTGCGGTAGAAAAACTTGAGGCTGAAGGCGCAATTTGTATCGGCAAAGCTAATTTAGATGCTTTCGCTCATGGTGGTAGTACTGAAAACTCCGCTTTTGGTCCAACCAAAAACGCGATTGACTTAACCAGAGTTGCTGGTGGTAGTAGTGGCGGTTCAGCGGTTGTTACAGCACTTAATATTGTGCCTTTCGCACTGGGTAGTGATACGGGTGGTTCGATTCGCCAACCAGCTAGTTTTAATGGTGTTGTTGGCGTAAAACCAACTTATGGCACAGTCAGTCGTTATGGGGTAGTTGCAATGGCTAGTAGTACCGATGTTATGGGAACATTTACGACTAATATCGCAGATGCAGAATTAGTTATGAATATCATTGCAGGTAAAGATGAACGAGATATGACGACACTTTCAGATTTCTTTGAGGTACAATCAGAAGCTAAGCCAAATCAAAAATTTGGACTTATCAAAGACTTTATGACTGATGATGTCGATCTAGAAGTTCTTGATAAAGTTAATCAATATGTTGAAAAGCTAAGAGCAAATGGCCATATTGTTGAAGAAGTTAATTTACCAATGGCAAAATATGCATTGGCAATGTATTACATCATTGTTCCAGCCGAAATTAGCAGTAATTTGGCTCGCTACGATGGCATCAGATATGGCCATCGGGCAGAAAATGTAAAAACTTTGGCTGAACTTTATGGTCGAACTCGTGACGAAGGTTTTGTAACCGAAAACAAACGCCGAATTATGATTGGAAGTTATGTACTTTCAAGTGGTTTTTTCGACGCATATTATTTGCAAGCTCAAAAAGCACGGACGTTACTTGTCAATGAATTTAATGAATTATTTAAAAAGTACGATGGTTTAATTGGGCCAGTTGCTCCTACACCAGCCTTTAAATTAGGCGAAAATACCGCTGATCCAATTAAAATGTATTTAAATGACATTATGACAGTACCAACTTCACTGGCTGGACTGCCTGCTATTAGTATTCCAGCTGGTGTCAGTGAATCAGGATTGCCAATTGGTATACAACTAATGGGGCCAAGGCGAAGTGATGCTGCACTGTTGGCACTGGCACGTTCATTGGAGGATAAATAATGGAACATTCTGCAATATTATTATTTGCTGCCATTATTATTGTTGGCGCATTACTGTTTGCTTTTATCTGCGTTACTAAAAAAGGTGCTAAACGACTTGATGTCGAACGTTACCGTGTAAAATATCTAGCGATTGAAAATCAATTCAAACGTGATGAACCTTCGAGTTTTCATTTGTCAGTGTTAAATGCTGATAAGTTAGTAGACCAAGCTTTGAGAGAACGAGGCGCTAGAGGTCAAACGATGGGCGAAAGAATGAAAAACTCAGTTTCATTATTTAGTGATCGAAATGGTATCTGGACGGCACATAAATTGCGTAATCAAATAGCTCATGAGCCAGATGTAACGGTCACTTATGAAGAGGCTAGGTATGCACTAGCTTGTTTTAGAAAAGCTTTGAAAGATTTAGGGGCAATTTGATGTTAACTGATGAAATATTAGCAAAATATGAGATGACAGTCGGTATAGAATGTCATGTTCAACTGGCAACTGATACTAAATTATTTAGTGGGGCTGACAATGATGAACGTGACAAATCTCCCAATAGTGTAGTTAGTCCAATTGACTATGGCTTGCCTGGTATGTTACCCGTCTTGAATCGAAAGGCTGTCGACCTAGCAATTATAGCCGGCAAGGCTTTAAACAGTTCGATATCACATATTAGTCGATTTGATCGAAAACATTACTTTTACCCTGATTTACCAAAAGGTTATCAAACAACTCAAATGTACCAACCAATTATTGGTGCTGGCATTATTGACGTACCACTTGAAGATAGTACTTCAATTAAAGTTCGTATCAATCACGCTCACATGGAGGAAGATGCCGGTAAATTGACTCATTATGGTGACTATAGTTTGGTTGATTTAAATCGTGCCGGTACGCCGTTAATTGAAATTGTGTCTGAACCTGATATTCATTCGGCAGCTGAAGCCAAAGCTTACGTAACGGAATTATATCGTTTAATGACTTATGCTGGTGTCACGCGAGGTGATTTGTATCATGGTAATATGCGCTTTGATGTTAATACGTCGGTTGCCTTGAAGGGATCAACCGAATTAGGCACTCGTTCTGAAGTCAAAAATCTGAATTCATTTCGTAGCGTTGAACGGGCTGTTGATTTTGAATTTAGGCGTCAAGTAGAGATACTAGAGGGTGGCGAAAAAGTCGTTCAAGAAACGCGTGGCTGGGACGATGCCAAGCAAAAGACAACTAGTCAACGCAGCAAAGAAGAAGCTCAGGACTACAGATATATGCCTGATGCTGATATTCCTCCAATTGTGTTATCTGATGACGAAATCGAACGTATTCAAAATACCATGTTACCGTTGCCTTCATTTTATCGAAATGAATGGAAAGAATTTGGATTAGACAACTCAGTTATTAATTCATTGCTTTTATCGCAATCTACTGCACAACGTGTACAGATGATATATAAAAAGACAAATAATAATTCGACGATGAGAATGATTGGTCTTTGGATTTTGGCAGTTATAGGGTTTCAACCAGATACTGGGGAGCGTGTATCATGGGGTAGTAATATATCTATATCTGATAATCAATTTATAGAATTATCAGAAATGGTTGGTTCGAACGAATTAAGCTCCACTGCAGCTAAAGATGTACTCTTTGAAATGATGCACCGATTAGAAGGGCCTCGTACTATTGCAATTGAAAAAAATCTTATTCAAGTCAGCGATGAAGCGGCCATAATAACTATTGTTGACGAAGTACTTAAAGACGATTCATTTAAAAAAGCAGTTGATGATTTTAAAAATGGTAACGACAAAGCAATCGCATTTTTAATTGGCCAAGTTATGAAGAAATCAGGCGGTAAGGCTAATCCTTCGTTAGCTCAGAAATTAATCAAAGAAAGGGTTAAATAATAAATGAAACAACCAACCAAGGCTATTATTTGTGCTGCTGGCTTAGGAACGAGATTTTTACCTCAAACCAAAGCTATGCCTAAAGAGATGTTGCCTATAATTGACAAGCCAGTTATTCAAATTATTGTTGAACAGATTGTAAAAGCGGGTGTTACGGATATTATTATTGTGACTGGTAATACTAAACGAGCAGTTGAGGATCATTTTGATCGTAGTGAAGCATTAGAGGCTGAACTATGCAAAAATGGTAAAAATGACAAGGCTGATCAGATTAAAGCAATTGCTGAACTTGCGAATTTTATATATATTCGTCAAAAGGGATTACCTAAGGGAAGTGCTCGTCCAATTTTAAATGCTCGATACTTACTTGATGATGATAGGCCGTTTTTTGTTTTTTTCCCCGATGACTTTTTCAGGTCTAAAACGCCATGGCCAATGCAACTCTTGGATGCATATAATAAAACAGGTAAATCAGTTATTTCTTTAATTGAAATTGACAAGAAAGATGCTGACAAATATGGAATGGCTGATATTGATGGTCAAGTTTCTGAACACGTATTTAAACTTAATGGTGTAGTAGAGAAACCAGGTGAGACGAATACGCCTTCAGAATTTGCAGCAGTTGGTAGTTATTTACTAACTCCAGATATTTTGTCGTTTATAATACAAGAAAAAGTTGGTAGCGTCGGTGAATTCATGTTAACGGACAGTATAAATGAACTTGCCAAAAAGGATGTTGTATACGGCTGTGTCATTGAAGGCGTTTGGCATGATACTGGCGACCCTCTTAAATATCTCGAGACTGTAGTTGATGAAGCGTTAGAAAATCCTAAATATAAAAAAGCTTTTACTCAGTACCTAAAAAATCGGATGAAGTAGCTATTTGCTTTGTCATTAGAACTAGTGTTATAGTATAAATATAAAGAGCACTAGTAATAAAGGTGTTCAGAAAAGGTTTTTAATATGAGTTCAGCAGCTGAAATTCTTGTTATCATCTTGTCTGTATTTTTAGCGCTATTTCTAATTTTTGGAATCGCTTTGATTATTTATTTAATTGCCTTGACTCGTCAAATTCGCCGAGTTGCAAAGTCGGCTGAGAATACTGTTGATAATATAGGGTCAGTTATATCAGGAGTCGCCAAGGTGGCTTCACCTATTTTTGTAGCTGAAATGGTTTCCAGATTCTTTAAAAAATTTATGAAAAACAAGAAGGGGTAATAGCTATGGCAAACGAAAAAAAGTCTATGTCAAAAAAAAGTAAAATTGCACTAGGAGTTGGAGCTGGGATATTAGCTGGGGCAGCTGCAGGATTTGCCGCTGGAATCTTAACTGCGCCAAAAAGCGGCAAAGAGACACGTGCTGATCTGAAGATAAAAGCTGGTAAGTTAAAGGCAAAAGTAGCCAAAAAAGCTAAATCTGTCGTTTCAAAAACTGGTGATATTGCTGAAAACGTCAAAGAAGAAGCTATTGATCTAAAGAAGCGTGCTGGTCGTGCAGTTGAAGGTGCTAAAAAAGGCTTTTTCGACAAAAAATAAAACCACATGAAAATAGTAGAAGCTGTCAAAAAC